>Ga0154020_10000953_pt1 | contig 35738 bp, 29 predicted proteins | sample Klosneuvirus_201_FD_109709 | JGI IMG/M metagenome (GOLD analysis project Ga0154020, IMG submission 109709) | Active sludge microbial communities from wastewater, Klosterneuburg, Austria - Klosneuvirus_20160825_MG | ecosystem: Engineered > WWTP > Aerobic digester > Activated sludge | place...
AAATTGCATGTTGGGGGGGCCTGTGGAACAGTTGTCCAAAAACACGCCGTTGTTCGGCAACAGGTTGGTAACGTAACAAGCCTGCAGATCATCGCAGGGATCATTGATGCCGACATAGACCATTCTGCAATCTTCCACCCAGCACGTATCTTGGGTTTGGATGTTCCAACGGTAAGCGGAAAAGCAAACGAAGTACTCCCCGGCAGCGCTGTAGGTATGGGTTTCTGATGAGTTGTACCCATCTTGGCCGTCACCGAAGGACCACACAACGCCATCAGCAGGGAAATTGGTGGTGCCGTTGAATTGGATCGTGTTGCTGCCCACAACACTCCAGGTCATTGCGGCTTGGAGTTCTGCACATGGGCTGTCATCGAACACGGTGATCATTTCGCAATGGTCCGCGAAGCATGAGTCTTGCGTGGTAGGGTCCCAAGTCCAAACGGTAAGGCACGCTTCGTAGGCGCCCGGTGCGGGGTAAATGTGGAACGGGTTGGCACCGTAAGCCGTGGTCCCATCACCGAAGTGCCATAAATAGGTCCACGCATTGTCGATCACTTCATTCCCGAAGTTGACACCATTGATCCCGCCGCCCCAAGTGAAATTCGCGTTGAGGCTGTCGCACGGGCTGTCGCCGATCACGGAGATCGTGGTACACGTGGAATCCACACAGTTCTCCCAGTATGCGAGGAGGCAAACGGTGTAGGTGCCCTGCTGGTCGTAGTGATGCTCTCCGTGCGTTGTTGTGGTCTGGGATCCATCACCGAAGTCCCATGAATACTGTGTGCCCAGTGGGTTATTGGTACAGTTGTCGAAGAAGAAATTTCCACCTCCAAGATCATTCGGTACGAAGCAAGCCTCCAGATCATCGCAAGGGTCTCCACCACCAATGATGACGGTATTGCAGGTCGTATCGACACACGTTGCTAACTGGCCGTTCGGCAGTTCGAAGAAGGTGATCACTTGCAAACAGGCCTCGTACGAGCCAGGAGCAGTATAGGTGTGGAATGGTTGCGCGTCCGCACTTCCACTTCCATCACCAAAGGTCCAAGAATAGCTTGTTTGGATCCCGGTTCCCGTGGTGCCGTTGGAAAATTGGGTGCCGTTCGGAGTTGTGACCGAGGAGAAATCCGCGTTCAAGCCAAGGCAAGGATCGCCTCCCTCCACGATGACCGTTTGGCACGTACTGTCCGTGCAATTCTGCCAAGTAGCCCACAAGCAAACCGTAAAGGTGCCGGATGTTGCGTAGACATGGGTAGGTGCGAGCGAACTGGATGTATTGCCATCGCCAAAGTCCCATTCGTATTGCGTACCCTGTTCATTCGCTGTGCAATTGTCGAAGAAGTATGCATTGGTTCCCCAAGGAATAGGCTGGAAGCAGGCCTGCAGGAATTCACATGGATCATTCATGCCAACAACGACCGATGTGCAATCTTCAACCCAGCACGTGTCCTGCGTTTGGATGTTCCACAAGTACGCTGAAAAACAAACGAAATACACGCCGGGTTCGCTGTAGGTATGGGATTCCGCGGAGCTGTATCCCTCCTGACCATCACCGAAATTCCAGAGAAAGCCATCGACCGGGAAGTTGGTGGTACCAACGAATTGGACCGTGTTCCCATCATCTGGGATCCATGCCATGATCGCTTGCAGGTCAGCGCACAGGTCCTCATTGATCACAGTGATCGTGGTGCAGGTCGTATCTGCACAGTTCTGCCAATAGGCGAAGAGGCAAACGGTGTAGGTCCCTGGCTCGTCGAAATGGTGTTCCACATTGGTCACTGTGCTTTGGGATCCATCGCCGAAGTCCCAGAACAACTGGGTGCCCAAGGGCCCACTGGTGCAATTGTCGAAGAAGTAGTTGCCGTTGCCGAGGTCGTTGGTCACGAAGCAGGCCTCTAAACTGCTGCACGGGTCGCCACCAACTTGGACAAAAGCACATGCCATATCCTGGCAGGTAATGAATTCGCCACTGGGTAGCTCGTAGATGCTGACCACCGTTAAGCAAACCTCGTAGGTCCCGGGCTGGGAATACGTGTGAAAGGGTTGTGCCACCGTATGGCCGGTATTATCACCGAACGACCACAGCCATGTGGTGGAAACACCGTTGCCGGTTGTGCCATTGCTGAACTGAACGCCGTTCCCGGTGTTGGTCCAGGTGAAATCAGCGTTGAGTGCGTCGCAAGGCTCCTGGCCTATTACCGCGAAAGGGAGCAACAGTGCAAAAAGAGCTGAATGAATACGCATGGTACAGAGGTGAGGTGTAGCGAATAGACGTGGTGTAGGAAAGCTTCGTCGCCCCACTCCAAAAAGAAAATACATTGAACGGGGTTAGAATATTTCACCAAACATCCTACTTTTGCCGTCCCTTAACGGGGTACCTTCCCTGGTAGCTCAGCTGGTTAGAGCACATGACTGTTAATCATGGGGTCGCTGGTTCAAGTCCAGCCCGGGGAGCAATAGAGGGCCGCTGATCGCGGCCTTCCTTGTTTTTGTGAGCCTTGTGATCCGTCCGGTCGGCTGCAAGCTCTCGATGTACTAGCACGCGAAAGAAGAAATGGACCAAATGGAACTCATCACTGTAGGCACTGTCGCATTCGATCGAATTGAAACACCTTTCGGCGTGGCCGAGAAGACAGTCGGTGGCGCTGCTACCTATATCTCCCTAGCGGCCTCATGCTACTTGGAGAAAATGGGCCTTATCAGCGTGGTCGGCGATGACTTTCCACCAGCCGTTATGAAGCAGTTGGAAGAGCGCGGGGTGGACCTGCAAGGGCTGGAGGTGCTCAAGGGCAAGGAGAGTTTCTTCTGGGCGGGTCGCTATCATTATGACATGAATACGCGCGACACCTTGGAAACGCGCTTGAACGTTCTGCTGGACCTGGACCCCGTGCTTCCTGAAGCCTACCGATCCGCTCCATACGTGATGCTCGGCAACCTGGACCCCGTTGTTCAAGGTAAGGTGCTGGACCAGATGAATGAGCGCCCCGCATTGGTGGTGATGGATACCATGAACTTCTGGATGGACAGCGCCATGGAGAAGTTGAAGGAAGTGATCGCCCGTGTGGACATTCTTACGATCAATGATGCTGAGGCCCGTCAATTGAGCGGGGAGCATAGTTTGGTAAAGGCTGCGAACAAGATCCTTGCGATGGGTCCGAAATACCTCGTGGTGAAAAAGGGCGAACATGGTGCCTTGTTGTTCGGTCAGGACCGCGTGTTCTTCGCGCCAGCACTTCCCCTTGAGGATATCATCGACCCAACGGGCGCTGGTGACACCTTCGCCGGAGGCTTCATCGGCTACTTAGCGCGAACCAAAGACCACAGTTTCGACAACTTGAAGCGTGCGATCATCGTGGGTTCTGCCATGGCCAGTTTCACCTGCGAGAAATTCGGGATCGAGCGCCTTGTGGAAGTTACCAGGGAGGACATTGATACACGTGTGCAACAGTTCGTGGACCTCGTGGATTTCGACATTGAGCTCGTAGAGGGATAAGGATCACCAAGAGCAGTCTGCACAGGCAGGCTGTCGGATATCCGGTCCATTATCTTGGCGACCCTCTTGGGTCCAGCTGTGCCATACACGTCCAATTCCCGTTTCCTTGCCTTGGATGGCATGCGAGCGGTATGCGCCTACATGGTGATGTTGCATCATTTCGGACCCGACATCCCGATGTTGCAACACCCGTTCGCCCTTGGGTTGTTGGGCCAGTTCAACTTGGGTGTTACACCATTCTTCGTGCTGAGCGGGTTTGTGATCACATATCACTATTTCGATCTGCCGAGCAGTGGCTACAAGCCTTACATGATGAGGCGCCTCGGACGCATAGCTCCGCTATATGTGTTGCTTACTGCGGTCACCTATTTGGCCTTGGTGCAACAAGGCCTTCTGGGCGACCGCAAATTGCTCTCGATCTTCTTCATCGATGTCGTTATGCTGAAAGGATGGTTCAATGATTTGAAATTCGCTGGGATCATACAGGGCTGGTCCATCACGACGGAAATGATGTTCTACCTCTTGGCACCCCTTCTTTTCGCGGTGATACGACGATGGGGTTGGCGCAGTGCACTGTTGCTACCGATGGTGTTCGTTGGACTGGGCTTTCTGCTAGTGTACATCATTGATGGAAATGGGCCATACGGCTTCATGGGTTCCAATTCATTCATGGTCGGTATCACCTTTTTCGGCCGTGCTCCGGACTTCTTCGCTGGGATCGGTCTGGCACTTTTGTACAGGAAGTATGGAAGCCACATTCGCACCCGATACACCACGCTGTTAGGTGTGATCGCCATTGTGGCCTGTTTAGTCGTCAGGGCACAATTCAATTGGGGCTATGCGGAGATCGGGGGTATCGTGATCTCGAACTTTTTGCTCCCTGTACTGGGGGTGGGCTTACTCTTCTGGGGATTGGTCACGGAAGAAACCGTGTTGCGAAGGCTCTTGGCGACCAAATTTTTCCAAGTCTTGGGCCAAAGTTCCTACGCCTTCTACTTGATCCATATGGGTGTATTCTATTCGGCGATCCATTCTGTTTTGGGAAGTTTCCCGGCTACCATATTGGCACTTCAACTCCTGGCGTGGGTGTTGTACCGCTTCATTGAAACGCCTAGCGTGCGTTGGGTGAAACAACGGTGGGCGTTCCCAAGAAGCGTCCCTGCTACCCAGTAGCCGAGGTTCCCTATCAACGATGGCAGTGGAGTCCAACAACACTCCCATCTCACCATCCCCTATTTTGGGGATTGCGTCAGGTCGTTCTCCTCTTTAATCTTGTGCTTACGGATCTGAACCCAAGAACACTTGCACCATGAGAACAAACGGTCTCTCCCTTTCAATCGGTTCGGCTAGGCAGTATCTGCTTTGGCTGTTCTCCTTGTTCATTTCCATCGGGGTGGCAAATGCCGCTTCGGTGGATGAGCAAACGGCACGTACAGTAGCCCATCGTTTCCTTGCACATCAAACCAGTTTTGAGCAACTTCGCTCGACCGACCTACAGTTGGTGTATGTTGAGAATTCGTTCGCGCCGGACCATTCAACCAACACCGTACTGTACCGTGTCTTCAACGCAGGTGACCATGGCTTCGTAATGATCGCCGGCGATGATGTCGCCCTGCCAGTGTTGGGCTATTCCACAGAAAGCTCGTTTCCTGCTGGGGATCTTCCTTCCAACGTGGCGAAATGGTTTGAAGGGTATCGACAGGAATTGCAAGCAGTTGCAGCGACACCCATGCAAGCATTGCCTTCCGTAATTGCTGAATGGGCGCGCCTGATGTCCAACGAACCACTCGTTGATCGCGACGTAATGTCCGTTGCACCCCTTATGCAAACCCTTTGGGACCAGAGCCCGAATGTGAATGCCCTTTGTCCTGGCGGATCGGTCACCGGTTGTGTGGCAACGGCCATGGCGCAGGTGATGAAGTACCACAACCACCCGGCGCAGGGAGCTGGCTTACATTCCTACAGTGCGCCGAACTACGGCACGCTTTCCGCTAATTTCGGGGCTACTACATACGACTGGACCGCCATGCCCAACACGGTGAGCGGCGCCAATAATGCCGTAGCCACTTTGATGTACCATTGTGGTGTTGGCGTGGACATGCAATACAGCCCACAGGTGAGCGGTGCTTGGGTAATTAGCAGCCACAGTCCGGGCACCCAGAATAACGCGGAGTTCGCCTTGAGGACCTACTTCGGCTATGACCAGAGCATGCAGGGCATAGCGCGTGACAACTATAGTGAACAGCAGTGGATCAACCTGCTGAGGACCGAGCTGGACGCGAGCCGACCGATCATCTATGACGGCTTTGGCTCGGGCGGCGGGCATTGCTTTGTGGCGGACGGTTATGACGACAACAACTTCTTCCACTTCAACTGGGGATGGGGAGGACAGGTGAACGGCTATTTTGCAGTCGGTGCCCTGAACCCTGGATCCACGGGTACCGGTGGCGGCAGTGGAGGCTACAATAGCGGCCAAGAAGTGATCATCGGCATCAAACCTGCTACGGGCGGCGGCGGCGGGACCGGACAGTTGAGCAACTTGGAGTTGTACAACTACGTGAACGTTTCTGCCAACCCGCTATATTACGGGCAAACGTTCAGTGTTTCCTGCAATATTGCCAACACGGGCACCAACGGCTTCAGTGGCGATTATGGAGCAGCGATCTTCGATGCCGACAACAATTTCTATGGATTTGTGGAGGTATTGACCGGTTACACCTTGGCCCCCAACAATGCCTACACCAACGACTTGGTCTTCTCCACTTCGGGCCTGTTCAGCATGGTGCCTGGCATCTATTACATAGGGATCTATTCCCGGCTCACGGGTGGCGAATGGGCCGCTGCAGCAGATGCCGGAGCTTACACCAACTTTCCGCAGGTAACCGTGATCAACCCCAGCGACATTGAATTGGCGGCGGCCATGACGATCTCGCCGGGCACCTCATTGGTGCAAGGCGGTCAACTTTCCGTGAACCTCAACATTCAGAACGATGGGTTCAACACGTTCGTGGGCCAATACGGTGTAGCCTTGTACAACTTGGATGGAAGTTTCGCCCAAGAAGTAGGCACGCTCAACGAGACCAACGGGCTTCCTTCAGGCTATTCCTACCTCTCGCCGTTCCTCACCTTCGGGCCGGTCGCGCTTACCGTTCCTGCAGGCACCTACTTGGTGGCGACCCAACACAACCCGAACAATACCGGATGGTACCTTACCGGTTCCAGTTACTTTTCCAATCCGGTATTCGTCACGGTCACGGCCGCTGCCCAACAACCCGACCAGTACGAGGCCAACAATACCGCACAGACCGCGGCAACACTTCCTGTGAATTTCACCGGAAATATCGCAACCGTTACCACAAGTGGTGCCAACCTGCACAACATTTCCGACCAGGACTACTTTAAGGTCGTGTTACCCGCCGGCAACAACTATTCAGTTACCGGCCGCTTACATGATTCTTACAACAGCGGCAATGGCAATACCTATACTGCTGATGGGGTTTGGAGTGCCAGCAGCGATGGTACTTCATGGACTTCCACTGTTGATGATGTTGCTCCCGGCCCCTTGGTATTGAACGGTGGTGGAACGGTCTACATCCATGTGGCCCCGTATTTCGCCGGCGAAGTGGGCACGTATCAACTTCAATTGGACATTGTGCGTGGTCAGTCCGTGGGCATTGATGAAACGACGGCCACCACGAACATCACTCTGTATCCGAACCCGGTGCGCGACAATATCACCATTGATCTTTCGGGATTCGACGGCCGTTTGGAACAAGTCGAAGTGCTCGACCTCTTGGGTCAACAAGTGAAACTGGTATCTGTTGGCAACAAGGTGGGTGGGCGCGCGGTGATCGACCTAAGCGGCAACACGGAAGGAGCTTACTTGCTTCGCTTGGTAACGGACAAGGGCGTGCGCACGGAACGGATCATCATAGCCAAATAAGGCAATGAAGACCTTGCTTATCTGCAGCATTGTTGCGCTGGCCACGAGTTGCTCGTGCCACAAGGACGGCCAAGCTGGATCCCGGACAGTAGACCAAACCAAACCCGCAGAAGATCCAACCGCGATGGCTGAAACAGGACCGGCAGTGTTGGTTTACAGTACCACGACCGATCACGACGATCATGTGCCCGTTATGCTTTCTGAGGATGGCAAAACGATCATCTCCTACCCCGACCCGGCCGACCTACGCACTTCCAACGGACCTCCAAAACCCACGGACCTGGGCAATGGCTATCGGTTGGACAACCGCGGAATTGGACCCAACGTGGCGTTCTTGAGCATGGGCTACGCGGAGTATGCAGCGCTTGAAAAAGCGCCTTCAACCGCGGAATTGATGTCCATGATCATGGACCGCGACCCGCTGAAGGAACTCTACCACTGTGGCCCACGAACGAAATACACGGATGCAACTTCTGAACTGAAGAAGATCGTGGAAGCGGGCGAGTTGGGCAGCCGGTGCAAGAAGTTGAAGTAGGGTGGAGCGCTGATAGTACAGCGTACTTCGTTCAGCCCTTTCTGACTTAGGAGCTGATCTGGGCTATTATTTGTAGCAATGACATACCCATACCTCCGTACTATGTTCCAGACCTTTCCGACAACTCAGGTCATGATCCTTCTCTTCGGACCAAATGGATACTTCTTCTTGTATCGAATCGTTGCGATGTAGGTTAATGAACTCTTCGATCCTATTTCTATGCGTCGATTCCCAGTTCACGTGGCGCAGGTACGTGAGACTGATCTCTTCGAGAAGGCTGTCGCCATCTTCGGTATAAGCCCGAAAGATCCGCTCGCCCGGCTTACGCTCACAATCACATGAGCAGTTGCAACTACAAAGAGCTAGCGCAATAGCCAGTGATATGAACCAAGCTTGAAGGGACATGGTCAGAAGTGCAAAGCACTAGCCCATCCGCTTCGCCACGTTCGCCCAATTCACCACCTTCCACCAGTTCTCCGCGTATTCATTGCGCTTGTTCTGGTACTTGAGGTAGTAGGCGTGCTCCCAAACGTCGAGGCCCAAGAGTGGTTTGCCCTTGAAATCGCTCACATCCATCAACGGGTTGTCTTGGTTCGCTGTAGACCCGATGGCCAGCTTTCCATCTTGTTCCACCAGCCATGCCCAACCGCTACCGAAACGTTTCATGCCTGCTTCGGTGAATGTTGTCTTGAATTTTTCGAAGTCGCCGAAACCGGCATTGATCGCGTCCAGCACTTTGCCTTCGGGCATGCCCGTTCCTCCGGGGGCCATCACCTCCCAGAATAGGTTGTGGTTCATTGCTCCGCCCACGTTGTTGCGAAGACCTGCGCTGTACTTGCCCACGTTGGCCACCAGTTCCGCTTCGTTCTTCACGTTGATGCCTTCTGCCACGATCGCGGCATTCGCATTCTTCACGTACGCGGCGTGGTGCTTGGTGTAGTGGATCTCCATGGTCTGCGCATCAATGGAAGGCTCCAAGGCGGCGTATGCATATGGCAACGCAACTTGTGCAAGCACCAAAGGTGCTGTCGGTGGGGCAGGTTCCGGATTGCCATCGGCCCCGCCGCTGTCGGTGGGTTCAGGCGTGCTACAACCAGCCGTAGAGGCCAAGATCGGCCCAGCGAGGAAAGTACCCATGGTAACTTTCAGTGAGCGGGAAAGGAATTGTTTGCGGTCCATACGGTAAAGGTATTAGCCACTTGGAAGGAACCTAATGGATCAGTGAAAAAGATCGTGAATGAGCCGTGAATTCCAAAGGGCAGGCGGCAGGGGCAGTTGGCAAAAGACTCAAGACACAAGTCATAAGTTGACCGAAGTGAAATCCCGCACCGCGGGGACACAAGACACAAGAGGTCAATGTTGAAGCGAAGTTCCGCCAATTGAGCGCAGTCGAAGTGAAGGACTCACCACTAACGACTAACGACTTCTTCCCCCTCCTTTCCTACGCGAAGCTGATCAGCAGTTGCCCCTTTTCCACGGCCTTGCCTTTTTCGGCATGCACGGTTGCGATCATGGCATCACCGGGGGCTTTGATCACATTCTCCATTTTCATGGCTTCCAGCACCAGCACCGGGTCGTTCTTCTTCACACTGTCGCCAGCCTTCACGAGGATGTTCAATACCATACCGGGCATGGGTGCTTTGATCTCGCTTACCTTCTTGGTGGCCTTGTCCAAGCCCAATGTTTGCAACAAGCGCGAGCGGTCGTCCTGCAACTCCACAGTGTACGTGTGCGCACCGATCCGCAGGCGTACCGTTTGGTTCTCCACGTCTTCCTTTAGCACCAGCACACTATGGCTTTTGCCATTGCGCACAAGACTGAAGGAGGATGGTCCCGTACGCACGAGGTCCAAGTTGGTGTCTCCGACAGGGGTCCAAGAGGCGGCAGGTGTTGCGCGTTCCAAGGTGATCTCCTTGGTATTCACGGTGGCGTGTAGTTTGGCCATGGGTTGGGCGAAGGCCTTCAGTTGTGCAGGCTTTGGCGCGTGGCGAAGATAGATGCGTACTAGAAAAGACCTTCCTCTTGCGACTCGTATCCTTCATCCACCGCCAATTGCGATTGGTTCCGGGCCGCAACAGCAAGTTGATCGCAGAGTTCATTCATCGGGTGCCCACTGTGGCCCTTGATCCACTGGAATGAAACGTTGTGCTGCCGAAATACGGCCAAGAAACGTTTCCACAGATCCGGGTTCTTCTTTTTGGCAAAGCCCTTTTTCTCCCAACCGAACAACCAACCTTGTTGCACCGGATCGATCACGTACTTGCTATCGCTCACCACGGTCACGTCCATGCCGGGTGCTTTTAGTGCCTCCAGCGCGGCGATCACGGCCATCAGTTCCATGCGGTTGTTGGTGGTGAGCCTGTAACCGCCCCACAATTCCTTGCGGTGCTTTCCGCTTTGCAGCACGGCCCCGTAGCCTCCGGGGCCTGGGTTACCGCTGGCAGCACCGTCGGTATGGATCATGATCTTCGCGGCCATCAGCGCACCGGGAAGAGGTAGGTCACGTTGCCCGCGAACAGCTTCACGGCGATGGCCAAGAGAATGATCCCGAACGCCTTTTTGATCACAATAAGTCCCACCCGGCCGAGCAAACGTTCAATGCGGTTGGTGAGCAACAACACCAGTACCACAGGGATCATGTTCAGGATGATCGCAGCCAAGATGTTCGGGCGATCGAATTCGGCACGCAGTGAGAGCACAGTGGTAATGGTACCCGCCCCGGCGATCACGGGGAAAGCAAGCGGCACGATGCTGTACACCTTATTGTCCTGCGAAGCATCGTTCAGGCCCGGTGCGGAAAGGTCTTCGCGGAAGAGCTTGACACCAAGCACCATTTCCAAGGCGATGAAGAACAGGATCAGCGAACCGGCAACAGCGAAAGAACGTACATCGATACCCAGCACGTGAAGGATCGTTTCACCCAAATAGAGGAAGGTGATCATGATCCCCAAGCTCACCAAAGTGGCCCGCGCGGGGTAGATCTTGCCTGCCTTTTGGCGCACACCCAGGATCAAGGGAATGCCGCCAACGATGTCGATCACCGCGAAAAGGATCAGGAAGGCTTTTCCTATTTGTTTGAGGTCGAACATGGGTTGTTGGCTAGGCTGTGGTGGCTTCAGGTGAAATGGACAGTACCAACTGCTCCACGGCTGCTGGATAGTGGGCATGTTCCAGTGCATGGATGCGTTTTGCAAGTGTTGCGGCCGTATCATTTTGCAGCACCGGACACGTCACTTGAAGGAGGTGCTCGCCTTCGTCGTACCGGTCGTTCACCAAGTGGATGGTGATCCCACTTTCCTTGTCGTGGTTGGCGATCACGGCTTCATGCACGCGGTTTCCATACATCCCCTTGCCGCCGTACTTGGGCAATAGCGCAGGGTGAATGTTCACGATTCGCTTCGGAAAAGCCATGACCATTTCAGCAGGGATCAAGCGCAGAAAACCGGCCAGCACCAACACATCGATCCGCTGACCCTGTAGCTCACGCAGCACTGTGCCATTGCGCAATTGCATTCCGTTGAACAAGTAGCTCGGCACCCCGAGGTCCCATGCGCGTTGCAATACCCCCGCCCGCGGTTGATCACAACAAACCAAGGCAACTCGTGCCGTGGCGTTCGCATGGAAGTGCTTGATCAGCTCTTCTGCATTGGTGCCGGAGCCGGATGCGAAAATGGCGATGCGCTTCACGGCGCGAAGGTCGGCTTTTGGTGAATTCCTTTCTACGACGGGTCGAAGTATGACAGGCTGCTGTCGTTTCCCGGTTTGATCATGCCTCCCGTATCGCAGCAATGCCCGGAAGTACCTTCCCTTCCAGATATTCCAACATGGCGCCGCCTCCGGTGCTCACGTAACTGATCTCGTCCGACAGGCCGAACTGGTTCACCGCTGCAACGCTGTCTCCACCGCCCACCAGTGAGAACGCTCCTTTTTCAGTGGCTTCCGCAACCGCTTTGGCGATGGCTATGGTTCCTTGTTGGAACGGCTTCATTTCGAAAACGCCCATGGGTCCGTTCCACAAAAGCGTCTTGCTGCGTAGTACCGCTTCGCGAAAAGCCTTGATGCTGTCCGGACCGATGTCCAACGCCATCCAACCATCCGGCACCGCATCCGCTGCGCACTGGTCGGTGTTGGCGTTCTCGGCGAAGGCATCTGATACAACAGCGTCCGTGGGCAAATGCAACTTCACACCCTTTGCTTTTGCCTTGGCCACGATCGTGCGTGCTTGTTCCAGAAGGTCATCCTCCACCAAACTGGAACCGGTCTGGCCACCCATCGCTTTCACGAAGGTGTTCGCCATGCCACCACCAATGATCAGCTCGTCACACTTGCCGATCAGGTTCTCCAACACATCGATCTTGCTGCTCACTTTGCTGCCGCCAACGATGGCCGTCATGGGGCGTTGCGGACTTTCCAACACCTTGCCCACGCTGTCGATCTCCGCTTGCATCAAGCTGCCGAAGAGCTTGTCGTTCGGGAAGAATTTCGCGACGATGGTGGTGCTCGCATGTGCGCGGTGGGCCGTGCCGAACGCATCGTTCACGTAAACATCGCCCAAGGCCGCAAGCGACTTTGCAAAGCCTTCATCGCCCGCCTCTTCTTCCGGGTGGAAACGCAAATTCTCCAACAACAACACTTCACCGGGCTTCAATGCCGCGGCTTTTGCCTTTGCATCGGGACCTACGCAATCGGTGGCGAATTGTACCGGCACACCGAGCAGTCCTGCCAAGTGTTCGCCGATCGGTTTCAAGCTCATCGTGGGGTTCACCTTGCCTTTCGGACGGCCCAAGTGGCTCATCAGTATCGCGCTTCCACCGTCCTTCACGATCTTCTTCACCGTGGGCACTACGGCACGGGCGCGGCTATCGTCGGTCACGTTGCCGTTGGCATCCTGCGGTACGTTCAGGTCCACGCGTACCAGGGCTTTCTTGTCCTTGAAGGAATAGGTCGTCATCGTTTGCATGGCGCGAAATTATATCGTTATTCGGGTGAAGGAAAGGGAAGAAGGAAGGAACCGGGAATGGACGGGAATGAACGTGAATAAATGCCGATCACATTCACCCGCCTCATTGCCGAACCCCTTCTGTTTTGAGGTGGAGGTGTGGAATGCACGTTCTTCCTATTTCCGTTCATTCCCGTCCATTCACGGTTGGTCTATTTGTATTCGCGTGACATTACATGTATCCCCGTGCAGCCGAAAAGTTGGATCTTTGGCCAAAGCGGTATTGTGATCCCATGTTGTTCTCCAAGGTCATTGGACATGCTACGTTGAAGGCCAAGCTGATCGGTAATATCCGGGAAGGCCGGGTGGCGCACGCCCAGTTGTTCATGGGGCCGCGGGGAGCCGGCAATTTGCCCATGGCATTGGCTTACGCGCAGTACCTGCTGTGCCCTGATCGAGAGGCTGTGGATGCCTGTGGAAAATGTCCTTCGTGCATGCACATGGCCAGGCTGGAACATCCGGACCTGCACTTGATGTTCCCGATCTATTTCGTGGAAAAGAAGCCGAAGACCTGTGATCAGTTCCTGCCCGAGTGGAGAAAATCGGTCCTTGCATCGCCGTATTTGGATGTGGACAAGTGGAGGGAACAGCTGGACAGCGCGAACAAGCAGTTGCGCATGGGTGTCGATATCGCCCAGGAGATCCAGCGGAAACTGAGCCTGCGCTCCTTTATGGGCGGGTATAAGGTGATGCTGATCTGGCTACCCGAACTGATGGACGGGGCCGCTGCCAATAAGTTGTTGAAGGTGTTGGAGGAACCCGAGCCGAACACGGTGTTCCTGCTCGTTTCCAACGACCCAGAAAAGCTCCTTGCCACCATCCTGAGCCGTGCGCAGCTCGTGCGGATACCTGCCCTACGGCCTACAGATATCGCCGGAGCATTGCGCGAACAGTTCCCGGAACTGGGCAACGACGAATCCATGGCGATCGCATTGCGCAGCGAAGGCGACCTTTTGGAAGCGGTGGAAATGGCGAACAAGGGCGAGGAAATGCTCTTCGTCTTCTTCCGCGATTGGCTGCGTGCGTGTTATGGTAGGCAGGTTGCGGATGCCATCGAATTCGGCGATCAGTTCCAAGCCCTCGGCCGCGAAAAACAGAAGTCGCTTATGCGCTACGGCCTCTACCTGATCCGCCAATGCGCACTGCAATGGCAGCAAGTGCCCGAACTCGTGCGCGTGCTGGGCCAAGAGCAGGAGTTCGTGCAGAACTTCAGCAAGTTGCTCAACGAACGCAACGCCGACGGCATCCGACAAGAACTGGAGACAGCCCACCTGCACGTGGAACGCAACGCCAATCCCAAGATCCTCTTCACCGACCTGAGCTACAGGATGATGGGGTTGTTGAGGATGAAGGTGGAGTGAGGGTGTGTCCATTAAGCGACGACTATCCGGAAGCACCTTGTGGGGTGTCGCCGCAACCCGACAACCCGGCCAACGAGCTTACCTGCGGTAAGCAGGTCGGGACAACTCACAACTTTTCACCCCCCAACCTATCTTCGCGCCACAAGATGTCGTGTACAGGATGTAGTACTGGGACGGACGGGAAACCGACCGGATGCAAGAGCAATGGCTATTGCAGCAGTGGTGGGTGCAATAAACTACCCGCCTACGACTGGCTTGCCGGGGTGCCTATTCCCGGTGGCCAACAGCCCTTTGATGGGGTGGAAGTACGTTTCAAGAACACGCGCAAGGCATTCTATCGCAACACCGCCAACCTACAACTTTTGCCGGGCGACCTGGTGACCGTGGATGCGGCGCCCGGTCACGATATCGGTATGGTGAGCCTCGCCGGGGAACTGGTGCGTGCCCAAATGCAGCGCAAGACCGGCAATGCCGATGCCTACGAGTTGCGGAAAGTGATGCGCAAGTCCACCCAAGAGGACATTGATCGGTGGCACGCCGCACGCAAGTTGGAGGATGAAACCATGTTCACCAGCCGCACCCTTGTGCGCGATGCGAAGCTGGACATGAAGGTGACCGACGTGGAATACCAAGGGGACGGCACCAAGGCCACCTTGTACTACACCGCCGAGCAACGGATCGATTTCCGCGGCATTGTGCGCACCATGAGCGACCGCTTCAAGGTGAAGGTGGAAATGAAACAGATCGGCTCACGGCAAGAGGCTGGACGCATCGGTGGCATTGGCAGTTGCGGGCGTGAATTGTGCTGTAGCACCTGGCTCACCGATTTCCGAAGCGTTACCACCAGTGCGGCGCGGTATCAGCAATTGGCACTGAATCCACAGAAACTCGCGGGCCAGTGCGGAAAGCTGAAGTGTTGTTTGAACTACGAACTCGATATGTACATCGAGGCCATCAAGAGCTACCCTTCAGCCAATGCCAAGCTGAAGACCAAGCAAGGGGTGGGCGCGCACATGAAGACCGACATTTTCAGCGCCAAGATGTGGTACGGTTTCAAACAGCCGGGTTCACCCTTCATCATGGCGGGTTTCCCGGTGGAAACGGTGCGCGAGATCCTGGCGCAGAACAAGGAAGGCATTGAACCGGAGGTGGACCTGAACATGGTCGATGAGCCGAAGGAGACCGTGAAGGCACCCGATTACGAGAATGTCGTTGGGCAGGATGAATTGACACGTTTCGACAATAAGTCCTCCAAGAAGCGATCCAAGAATAAGGGACGCGGAAACCGCGATCGCAAACCCGGAGAAGTACAAGCGCGTGACCAGCAGAACCGCGGTGGTGAAGGAGGACAGCGCGATCGGAATCCGAGACCGCAGGGTCCACCGAGAAATGCGCCTGATGGCCAAGCTCCAGCCCCTCGAAGTGCTCGTCCGGAGGGTCAACAAGGAGGTGCCCGTCCGGAAGGTCAACAAGGGGACCGTCCGAAACGCAGCCGGAACCGCAACAGGCCGCGTGGACCAAAGGGTCCCGATGCACCCAAACCACCTGCAGCGTGAACCGAGTTTTGTTGGTCGTACTACTGGCGCTGTTCCTGGGATCCTGCGCTGAACCGACCGTCTACCAAGCAGATGTGCCCATTGCCGATGGCATATGGGACCGTTCCTTCAAGCCGGTCTTCGAATTCGACATTGCCGACACGGTGAGCAGGCACGACCTCTTCGTGGATATCCGGCATACCGGTGAGTATCCTTTCAGCGACCTGTACCTGTTCGTTGATCTGAAAGGACCGAACGGAAGAACCGGTCGAGATACCGTGGAATGCCTTCTCGCTGACCCTACCGGAAGGTGGTACGGGAAAGGGCTCGGCTTCATCTTCGCGGACCGGTACCAAGCCAAAGTGCTTTACAAAATGGGCGATCGCTTTCCAGCTGTGGGGCATTATTCCATAGGACTGGAACAGGCCATGCGCACCGAAAAGTTGAACGGAGTGCTGGACGTGGGGGTAACCGTGGAATTAAGCCGCAAGGGCCGTTAGCGGGTAGGCCTTACAGCGGAATGGGATGGATGCTTTCAAAGTCCACGATCCAGATCTGCATAATTCCCCGGACCAAAGAAGCGTTGACCGTAACATGAGCAATACTTTCGGCCTCGCATGACGGAGAAGGCACCGAAGAAAAGGAGCAAGGCATGGCTCATCTGGTGGATGGTCGTGCTGGGCCCGGTCCTCGGACTGGTTGTTTTGTTGTTGCTGGCCTCCAACAGTGATCTGCCGAGCACGGACGACTTGGAGGATCCGCGCAGCGATCTGGCCACTGCCATTCTCTTCAGTGATGGCTCGCAAATGGGCCAGTACTACCGAGAGAACAGGATCCCTGTGGACTATGCGGAGATCAGTCCCAATGTGGTGGAAGCCTTGATCGCCACCGAGGATGAACGCTTCCGTGCGCATAGTGGGATCGACGTGCGCGGGACCATTCGAGCAGGTGCGTACCTGGGCAAAAAGGGAGGGGCAAGTACCCTGACCCAACAGCTGGCAAAAATGCTCTTCACCAACCGGTCGTCCAATTTCGTGAAACGCACGTTCCAGAAGTTCCAGGAATGGATCATCAGCGCGCAACTGGAACGGCAGTACACCAAGGACGAGATCATCGCCATGTACCTCAACCGCTTCGATTGGATCAACCAAGCGGTGGGCATCCACAGCGCGGCGAGGGTCTATTTCAGCACAACGCCCGATTCATTGAAAGTGGAGGAAGCAGCGCTGCTGATCGGCATGTGCAAGAACCCCGCGCTCTTCAACCCCTTGCGCAGGCCCGATACCACGCTCACCCGGCGCATGGTGGTGCTGGACCAAATGCGGAAGAACGGATTCCTCTCCACCACACAATACGATTCGTTGAAAGTGTTGCCCATTGGACTAAAGTTCCAGCGCGTTGATCACGCCGAGGGATTGGCTCCGTATTACCGTGAAGTACTGCGATCCAAACTGCAGGCCATGTTCGCCGAAAAGGACGATGAAGGCAACTTGCGTTTTGCAAAAGCGGATGGATCGGCCTACGACATTTACACCGACGGATTGAAGATCTACACCACCTTGGATCATCGTATGCAGGAGTATGGGGAATACGCCGTACGCGAACATTTGGGCACCGAACTGCAACCCGACTTTTTCAAGGATATCAGTAAGAAGAAGAACAAGCCATTCGATTTCAGGGTAACGCAAGAGGAGATCGATGGGATCCTCAACTCCGCCATGCAACGTAGTGTGCGCTACAAGAATTTGGTCGGAAAACAGTGTCCCAACTGCGAACGTCCGTCCAAGTACATTGAGACAAAACAACACGAGGGTTCCAAGCATTTTCACTGCCGGCCTGATCTCGGAGGCTGCGATACGTATTGGGCCATAGTCCCGAAGGACAGCATTCCGGCGATCTTCGATACACCTGTTCCGATGCGCGTCTTCAGTTGGAAGGGAGAGGTGGATACTCTGTTGAGCCCGTTGGATTCCATCCGGTATTACAAAGCGTTCCTGCAGAGCGGATTGCTGAGCGTGGATCCGCATACAGGCTTCATCAAAGCATGGGTAGGCGGGATCGATTTCAAGCATTTCCAATACGACCACGTGGAGCAGGCGCGCAGGCAAGTGGGGTCCACCTTCAAGCCATTCGTTTATGCAACTGCGATCCGCGAAGGCATGGAACCGTGTCGCGAATTGCCCAACCAACGGGTCTGTTTCGATATGCCGCCCGGCCAGCCGGAATGGTGCCCAGAGAACAGTGATGCAGTGTATGGAGGCATGGTAACGGTAGAGTATGCGTTGGCCAATTCAATGAACACGATCACCGCTTGGTTGATGAAGCAATACGGTCCGCAAGCCGTTACCGTCTTGGCTAGGCACATGGGCGTCAAGAGCCCGCTGGATCCCGTGCCTTCCTTGTGCTTGGGTGTCGCCGATCTCACGTTGATGGAGATGACCGGCGCCTTCGCCACATTCGCGAACAAGGGCGTTTACATCGAACCGATCATGTTCACCCGCATTGAGGACAAGAACGGAAATGCAGTGTACGATGTGGTGCCCAAGACCGATGAGGCGCTCGATGAGCAAACCGCTTACGTCATGCTCCAAATGCTGAAATGCGTTACCGATGGCGCGTACAATCCCAGCACCGGACGCACCGTGGGAACCGGTATGCGATTGCGAATGGGATGGGGGAATCGGGCGAAGTATGGCAACATCAAATACCCAACAGCGGGTAAGACAGGAACCACGCAGAATAACAGCGATGGCTGGTTCATGGGTGTAACTCCTGATCTGGTAACCGGTGTTTGGACCGGTGCGGACGACCGCAGCGTGCGCTTCTCCACCACCGACAAAGGCCAAGGTGCGAACATGGCATTGCCGATCTACGGTTACTACATGAACAAGATCTACGCGGATCCGAAGATCGAGATCAGTACCGGCGATTTCGAACGCCCGGCCGGCCCCCTCGGCGTCGAGACCAACTGCCGGAATAAGCCGAAGGTCACCAATGGCACGGTGAAACCGAATTGGGATTGAGTGAAACGAGGTTGAAGGTTGAGAGGTTGGAACCGGATTGAGGGTTGAATACCCGCTGCTTCGAACGGCAACTTCTCAACCTCTCAACTCCTCAACCCCAACAAACTATCTTCGCCAGCATACAACTTGCACATGAACAAGATCGTTGCTAATGCCGATGAAGCCCTGAAGGGACTTGAGGATAACATGACCCTTATGCTCGGAGGTTTCGGCCTGTGCGGGATCCCAGAGAATAGCATTGCGGCCATGGTTCGCATGGGTGTGAAGGGCTTGACCTGCATCAGCAACAATGCGGGTGTTGACGATTTTGGATTGGGCCTCTTGTTGAAGACGCGGCAGATCAAGAAAATGATCAGCAGCTACGTGGGCGAGAACGATGAATTCGAACGGCAAATGCTCAGCGGCGAACTGGATGTGGAGCTGATCCCCCAAGGCACCTTGGCGGAACGGTGTCGTGCGGGCGGTGCGGGTATCCCTGCATTCTTCACACCTGCCGGTTATGGTACCGAGGTGGCCGAAGGAAAGGAGACCCGCGAATTCGAGGGCAAGATGTACGTGATGGAGAAGTGGCTGCGACCCGATTTCGCGATCGTGAAAGCGTGGAAGGGCGACTCGCTCGGGAACCTCGTTTACAAGCACACCGCACGCAATTTCAATCCCGTTATGGCCATGGCCGGCAAGATCACCGTGGCCGAAGTGGAAGAGCTGGTGGAGCCCGGCGAACTGGACCCGAACACGATCCACACGCCTGGGATCTTTGTGCAGCGGATCTTCCAAGGTGCGAACTACGAAAAGCGGATCGAGCAACGCACGGTGCGCACCGCGTGATCCATTTCCATGCGGATCCGCGGTCCCCGAGATCTTGGACTTTGGTGGGTGGCCGCTGCAATGTTCGCGTACATTTTAGTGCGGGCTTTCTTGGTCCCTGTCGTCCACGATGAAGCCCGCGTAATGCGGCTTTATGTGTACTCCGGTCATTTGCTGCCACCGAACGCTGTGCTCGATGCAGGTAATCATCTACTCGTAACGCTTTTGGGTCAATGGACCACCTTCCTTTTCGGTTACAAGCTCTGCGCCGTGCGTCTGTTCCCGGTTCTTACCTATCCGCTCTACGCGTTCGGGGTCATCGGTCTGATGCGCATGATCGACGCGGGGATCATCCGTTGGTGTTTCGGCATTGCGTTGCTCACCATGCCGTTCTTGTTCGAGTTCTTCTCCTTGTTCCGTGGCTATGGACCATCCATTGCCTTTGAGGTGCTCGGGTTGCTCTCGCTGATCCGATACATGGAAAAGGGCGAGACCCGTTCATTTGCGCTAACACTGCTCTTCTTCTCGCTTGCCATCTTTTCCAACCTGTCCCTGATGTTGGTGTGTTGTGCAGCGTTCGGTCTCGCCACCTTTCGACTCATCATTTTTCAGCAACATGAAAGGGCCAAGCAATTCGTCCTGTTGCTTTTGGGTGGCGGTGTTCCGGTGGCGTTGATGGTGTGGTATGGATCCCTGCTTTCTGAGAGCAACTTGTTGTATTCGGGCGGAACATCAGGGTTCGTGAAAGATGTGATCGGTTCGCTCGTTTTCCTTACCACGGGTGTCATTCGAGATTCGTGGAACGTGGCGATCGCCATGCTGGCCTGTGTCGCTATGGCCTGGGCCGTCTTTTACTTTCTGTGGCGAAAACAGGACCCCGCCCGCTTTGCATTGGTTGTTGTTGCCACGACCCTGCTCGCCGAAGTGCTCGGACGCACACTAATGGCCTACGGCATGGATACGCCGTTGCCAACCCAACGCACTGCATTGCATTATGTACCCCTCGCCTTGGTCTTGTTCGCATTCGCTTTGGATCGCTTGGGTTCCTTATGGCCGCGGGCAACATGGGCCAGTCTGGTCGTCGTCTGTTTTCCCATCCGGACAATGGCTACGCTCAACACAACGGAGAACACCTTATGGGCCGATCAATGCATTGCTCCTGAAGTATTCGATCTGGTGTCCGCAGCCCAAGCCAGATCTACACGACCCTTGTTGATCAATGCCCCGAAATTCACGAGCGAGGAAGCTTGGAACCTCGGTCGCCTTTTACGAGGGGAAGTACCTGCACCATTGGACTATGAGCAACATCCCGTCACGGTGTGTGACCTGCTTATAACGGACCCGAATTACACTCCGGCACCCGATGGCTTCCACCATATCTACGAAGCACCCAGTGGTAGAATGGTGCTATGGTCCAGAGATGCTCCATTAACAGAAAGGCTCTTGCTCGATACCACCTTCAGTGTGCAAGGAACGGACCGCGAGTTCATGGAGTTCTGGCGGATCAACGCGTCGGACACGATCATCGGTCAACCCTTTTTCGTGGAAGTGGAGATGGAGGTGGAGGCGCACGACTTCTTCACCGCATCAGTGATCACGGATTCACGGCCAGCCGAGGGGGATCCCGCCTATTGGGACCGGGTCGAATTCACCTCCTTACGTCCCACATGGTCCCACGAAAGCGTTCACCTAATTCGCCGAGTACCCGCAGACCAAAGCGTGGCCTTGAATTCGGTGGTCAGTTTGTACAACCCGGATAGAGTTGAGTATAGCCTGCCTAAAGTGCATGTGCGGATCTATGCTGTGAATGAATGAGCATACGGCACAAATACGGCGCTCCTAATGCAGTGCAACCAGCTTCCGTTACGTTCACCTCCTGTTGCTACCTTGGCCCTTGCAGTAATACCCATAGACCATGGCATTATCTAAAACACAAATGGCACAACGCATCGCACAGGAGTTGCGCGATGGTTGGTACGTGAACCTCGGGATCGGCATCCCAACATTGGTGGCCAACTACATTCCGGAAGGGATCAGTGTCGAATTGCAAAGCGAGAACGGGATCCTCGGCATGGGTCCATTTCCCTTTGAAGGGGAAGAGGACGCCGACCTGATCAACGCCGGCAAACAGACCGTTACACTGAAACCTGGCGCAGCCATATTCGACAGTGCCACCAGCTTTGCCATGATCCGTGGGCAGCACGTGCAGCTCACTGTACTCGGCGCCATGGAAGTATCTGATACCGGTGATATCGCCAACTGGAAGATCCCTGGCAAAATGGTGAAGGGCATGGGCGGTGCCATGGACCTGGTCGCCAGCGCGGAGAACATCATCGTGTGCATGATGCATACCAACAAGGCTGGTGAAAGCAAGTTGTTGAAGAAGTGCTCCTTGCCGCTCACCGGGGTGGCCTGCGTTAAGAAGGTCGTAAGCGACCTGGGCGTTTTTGATGTTACGCCTGATGGGTTCAGGCTACTGGAACGAGCACCTGGTGTATCCGTCGAAGAGATCAAGGCCAAGACCGAAGGCAGGCTAGTTGTCGAAGGGGATATCAAAGAGATGGCGATCTGAGACCGTTGATCGAATGACGGAACGAAGCGGTACTCCAGACGCTTTTCTACGTGGCGAACCGAAATGGCTCATGCTTCTTGTGCTGGGGCTTATTGCCTATTTCCCGCTATTCCTCCATTTCGATTCGATGCCGCTTCGCTTATGGGATGAGATCCGCCTGGCCTGGAATGCCTACGAAATGATGCATAACGGGAAACCGTTCGTGACCTATTTCCAAGGTTCGCCGGATATGTGGAACACCAAACCACCCTTGCTGATCTGGATCGAGGCACTCTCCTTCTCGATCCTTGGGCCAAGTGAGTTCTCGTTCAGGCTGCCATCGGTCATTGCGGCTTTTCTTACGTGTTATTTCCTGTTCCGCACCATTTCCATCAACATGGCAGCACCGTGGATGGGCTTCATAGCGGCACTTCTGCTTGTAACGAGCGATGGGTACCTCACCATCCACGCCGCCAGAAGTGGGAATTATGAGGCGTTGTTAGTTCTGTTCATGACACTTTCCGTGTGGTCGATCTACCGATGGTCCAACAGCGAAGCGCCCAAGGACATCTTTCTCTTCTTCGTTTTCCTTTCATTGGCCGCGTTGACGAAGGGGATCCAAGGACTCTTGTTCCTGCCGGGGGTCTTCCTTTTCGTCTTGTTCCAAAGGAAATTGATCGTCCTGCTTCGTCAACGACAGACCTACTTAGGCTTCGCTGTTTTCCTGCTCCTTGTGGTGGGTTACTATTTGTTGCGCGAACAGCTTAACCCGGGCTACCTCACGGCAGTCTGGGAGAATGAACTAGGTGGCCGGTATGGAGCCGTGAACGAGGGCCATCAAGGAAACTGGGACTTTTATATCCGGGTGTTGATGGATCAACATTTTGCAAATTGGTGGTTGCTCGTGCCGTGTGGAATGGTGCTGGGGATGGCCCATCGGGATCTGACCGTTCGTCGCTGGAGCATGCTCCTCACGTGTATCGCTGCGACCTATCTGTACGTGATCAGCTCGGCACAGACGAAGCTGGAATGGTACGCGGTACCGCTATTCCCGATCTTGTGCGGCCTAGCCTCTTTGGCGATCTATATCCCCTTCCTTTGGATGTACGAGCTACCTAAATATCAAGTGCGGACGTTTGCAGCACCTCTGCTCTTCCTCTTTGTCATTTTTGTTCGTCCGTATTCTACGGTAGTTGCCCGAGCGTACTTTCCGAAGGACCTGGATTGGGAGGTGCCCTACAATGTTTGCACCAATTATCTCCAAGACCTTTGGCAGGGTAAAGCGGAGGTCCAAGCGAGCGTGGTCTGTTATGATTGGGGTCACGATGAGGTGGCGTTCTACGTTCAATTGATCAAGGATAAGGGATCAAGCCTGGTCAAGAAGGAGAAGGATGATCTTCTACCCGGTGACCGTGTCTTTACTGTGGAGCACTGGATCAATGATCACATAGAGGCGAACTATGAAACGGAGACCCTGTTCAGCGAACATGACGTACGTGTCTATTTGATCAAAGGGAAACGAAATGGATCGTCCTGAACTTTCGTTGGTGGTGCCCGTCATGAACGAGGCCCCGATCATCTCGGAATTGGTGCAACGTTCGATCGCAGCGCTTCGCGGCATTTCGGAGCAGGTGGAAATGATCCTTGTGGACGACGGTAGTTCCGATGATACGTTGGACCGGATCAAAGCCGAATGTGCGAAGGACCAACGGGTGCGGTTCATTTCCCTGAGTCGCAATTTCGGGCACCAAATGGCGATCACCGCCGGATTGGATCATGCGCAAGGAAATTGCGTGGTGATCATGGACGGCGACCTACAGGACCCACCGGAACTGATCCCCGAACTGTATGCAAAGTACAAGGCCGGCGCCCAAGTGGTATACGCCAAACGCCGGTCGCGGCAGGAGGAACCTTTCTGGAAACGCTGGACGGCGAATGCCTTCTATCGAACGCTCCGTGCCATTACGCAAATAGACATCCCTCTGGATACTGGCGACTTCAGATTGATCTCGCGAAAAGTGCTGTTGAGCCTTGCCAATATGCAAGAACGTGATCGTTTCCTGCGTGGTCAGATCGCGTGGTTGGGATTCAAGCAGGACCATGTTCTTTTCGATCGGCAAGGACGAAGAGTGGGATCTCCGAAATACACGATCCGGAGATCATTCGGTCTTGCTCTTGCCGGGATATTCTCCTTCTCCAACCTGCCTTTGAGGCTGGCATCCCTGTTCGGCTTCGTCGTATCCTTCATCGCTTTTGCCATCATCCTCTACGCTCTATGGTCCATGCTGGTGCGTGGCCAAGTCGTTACGGGTTGGACCTCCTTGATCATCAGCACCATGTTCATTGGTGGCATCCAACTGCTCTGTCTGGGCGTGATCGGCGAGTACATCAACCGGATCTCGCAAGAGGTCAAGCGAAGGCCTATGTATGTGGTGGATGAGGTTTCGGAAGAGGAAGGACCAAGGGTCTGACGAGTTGTGATCTGGTCCATCCGAATGAATAGAACAATGGGATCAAAACCAACACTTGGTCAGGACCGCCACTTGTTGGAGTGGTCGCTCTTCATGTTTGTGGCCATTCTATCGTTGCGGGAGGCGTGGATCATCGGCGGATCGAACGCTTACGATTTCTTCTGGAAAGCCTATGATGGGATGGGCTATTATCAGTGGTTGCCATCGGTTTTCATTACTGGCGAGTTCGACTTGATGTTCTGGTGCCATGTTCTTACCGACGAGAAGGCGATCAGCGCATATTCTCTGGGTGTCGCGGTCTTGGAACTCCCGTTTTACCTGATCTCCCATTTGCTCACTTGGATGTTCGGTTATCCCAATACTGGCTTCGCACCAACGAACGCCGTTTGCATGATGGCCAGCACGGCCACCTATGCTGGCGCAGGTGCGGTGTTCAGCTTTCGGCTGGCGCGACGGTACAGCACCACAACGGCGGCACTGCTAGCTGTTATCACGATCTATGGTGGCAGCAATCTGTACTTCTATGCCACCAGCCAGCCGCTGATGTCGCATGTCCATTCCTATTTTCTCGTATCCCTGTTCTGTTGGAGTGGCTTGCGCATCATCGATGGACCTCGTCCTGTGCATGTTATGCTGTTTCTCTTTTCGGGTGCTTTGATGGTACTCGTTCGCCAATTGAATATCGCCGTGGCCTTGTTCCCGCTTTGGCTGGCTTGGACAATGCCGGGGGGAGTGCGCGGGGCATGGAACAACTTGGTGGGTCACCGCACCGCTTTTGTGCTGGGCATGGTGTTGGGCCTGATCCCTTGGGCATTGCAATCCATCTATTGGCACTACCTGACCGGAGATTGGTATGCAAATCCGTATGCCCTCAACAACGAGCATTTCGAATTCGACAGGATGGTTCCGGGTCTGGTGCTATTCAGCCCGCGGAACGGCTGGTTCGTGTACAGTCCCGTCTTTCTTATCGTGATCGCCACATTGCTGGTTGAAGCGTGGCGTGGTAGGCGGCCCGCACGCGCGATCTTGCTGATCCTGGTGTTCACTTTACTGTCCTACAGTGCATGGTGGTGCTGGTGGCTCGGCGGGGCTTATGGGCATCGTGGGTTTATCGACCTATATGGCTTGTTCGCTATTCCATTCGCCTGGTTCTTCCGCTCTGTAATGCGGCGTACTTGGACGTTGCGGATCTTTACCGCAGTGTTGCTCTGGGCTGTTATACGACTGAATTTCGGGATGATCGAGCACTATGACTTCGATATCTTCTCCGTGGATGCCGATTGGCCGAAAGTCCTTGAGGTGGTTGGCAGGATCGCGGCGGGGAATTGATCGTGTTCGGGAAAGGGCGCTATGTGCCACTACTATCCAGATGGTTTGGTAAGTATCATTGGAGCAGTTGAGCTCGCATGGATGACAAGGAAAACCGGTGGACCAGGTACTTTCGCGCTGTTCCGGATCCATTTATTGCAGTGTCAAGAAGAACCCATTCCATCATCATGCCCGACCCGACCGAGGTGTGTGCAACTCAACTCCAACTGAATGGATCTTGGTTTCCGAACCTATTTCGGAAGCTTGTCACAAAGCCATGCACTTGGCTATTGAGTAGAATGCCACATGCAACTCATCAGTAAATATCCGGCCTTAGTTCGATGGCTCTCCTCGGGTAAGGGGGTCGGCCTTGTTGCCATTTTCTTTTTCCTGTACTTCTCACTTTCCTCGATCAATTATCATCAAACAGATAGATATGCCCATGGCAAACATGATCTCGGTGCGGATGCTGCCGGGTACTACATCTACCTGCCGGGCGTGTTCCATTACCACATGCGCGGAACCGCGATAAGTGCTGAAGTACTTGGTGTATCGGGTCAGGGATTCAGTGTGGACCTTGAGCGGGACAAGATCCTAACGAAGTATACCTGTGGTGCTGCGATCCTTGAGTTGCCGTTCTTTCTCATAGGGTATGCACTCGCCGGGGCGGACGAAACCGATGCGTGGGGACCAACGTTCCATAAGACCATTGAAGTAGGAGGTATTTTCTATTTCACCCTTGGGCTGGTACTGATCTACCTGACATTGCGCCGTTGGATGTTAGCATCCGTCGGCTTGCTGCTGTTATGTATTGCCTGTGTTGCATTCGGAACGAATGTCTTCTTCTATGCTTTCGTCGAGCCTGGATTCTCCCATGTCTATTCGTTCTTTCTTGTTGCCTTGTCATTGTATCTCGCCGTGCGATCGCGGGAGCATGGACTGAAGGGAATGGCGCTCTGGGCATTCGCAGTATCGAACGCATTGATCATATTGATCCGCCCGTTGGATATGATCGCCGTTCTGGCCGTTTATGCGCTTATTTTCATCGATAACCGGAAGGTGCTGGCCTCGGTTCGCCTGTGGCTTGTACAAGCCGTAACCGCATTGATCGTAGCCTTTCCGCAGATGCTGTACTGGAAGTATGCTTTTGATAAGTGGGTGGTCTATTCCTATGGCGATGAGGGATTCATTTATTGGGCATCACCGAAGTTCGCGGAAGTACTCGCCTCTCCTTTCAACGGCCTGCTTCCCCATGCGCCGGTCTTTATTCTCCTACCTGTCGCCTTGGTCATCATGTATGGGCGGAAGAGATCCACGGCCCTGCTCTTCATCACCCTGTTCACATTGATCATCTATTCATGCGCGTCGTGGCATTCATGGCATTTCGGTTGTGCCTACGGAATGCGTCCGCTGGTCCAATACACTCCCTTCCTTGCAGTTTGCCTCTTGGTCTTGTTCGCATGGGCCAAGGAACACAAGCCACACATTCTGAACGGTGCGGTTTCCATTCTCCTGTTACTGTGCTTCATCAACTTCAGGTATATGATGTACCGTGAACCTTGTTATCCTGGTGGGTATTGGGACTGGAAGTACTATGGTCGCGAGTTGGCAGAAACGTTCTTTGGCTCACTTCCCACGGACCAATACCGATAAATGAACAATGCTCTGCCATGCCGCAGGTTGCTGTCCATTCCAGTTGTTATTCTCCGATATTTGTCGACCCATCATTCAAATGATCAGTACTCTTTCCATTATCATCCCGGCTTACAACGAGCAGCGGACCATCCATTTGATCTTGGATAAGGTCCGAGATGTGGTCTTGGCCGGTGGAATGAAGAAGGAGATCATCATCGTGAATGATGGTTCCACCGATGACTCAGCAGGTGCGGTGCGGAGCTACGTGGCGGCCAATCCCGACATGCCGATCCGGTTCATTGAACAACCCCATAACATGGGCAAGGGGGCAGCGATCCACCGTGGTATAGAAGAAGCGACAGGTGAGTTCCTTTTGGTGCAGGATGCTGATCTGGAGTATGACCCGCAGGAATACAATGACCTATTGAAACCCGTGTTGGCCGGCGTGGCCGATGTGGTCTATGGCTCGCGTTTCATGGGTGGACATCCACACCGGATCCTCTTCTTTTGGCACAGCATCGGCAACAAATTTCTTACATCACTCTCCAACGCGTTCAACAATTTGAACCTTACGGATATGGAGACCTGTTACAAGCTGATGCGCAGCGATATCGCGAAGGGTTTGAACTTGAGGGAGCGGCGCTTCGGTTTCGAGCCGGAGGTAACGGCCAAATTGGCGCGGGTGCCGAACATTCGGATCTATGAAGTTGGGATCAGCTACTACGGCAGGACCTACGCGGAAGGGAAGAAGATCGGCTGGAAGGATGGGTTCCGTGCGATCTGGTGTATTGTGAAGTATGGGATCCGTTGAGTCCAAGGTGACATTATCAATGGTGGGTCATGGATCTTTTTGTTCTACAGTGAAGCATATCCAAAGGAGCTGTCAAGTGATGGCCCTACTTGCTCTTTCGAGCCTTTTGTTCGATGGGTGCACTGCTCCTGAAAATGGGTCGGGTTTCGTGAAAATGGTTGACGGTGCATTCGTTGTACACGATAAACCGTTCTTTCCTGTTGCGATCAACTACATCGTCTCCTGTTGGTCGGATGATGGCGATCTGTGGGCTGGTCCCGGAAAGGACTATGCCCGTATCGACCCCGAGGCCAGGCCAACTAAGGAACTTTGCATCAAAGCCCTTAAGGCGGATATGGAGCTGATCCGGGAGGCTGGTTTCAATACCGTTCGTTTGGTGGGCATCGGTGAAATTGCACGTGATCGAGAGGGCTATTGGCTTCCGACCTATACGATCCGGGACGCTGATACATTGGTCGAACTAGCACCCGACGATAAGCGGTACTCCGATGCCTTGAAAGGCGTTTTGGAAATTGCACGAGAAGCAGGATTGCGATCCATCCTGCTTGTAACGGTGCATGCCGACGTTCCTGCGACCACGAGCCATTTTGAGTGGGTCGCGGACCATCTGGCCAACGACACCTCTATCCTCGCCTTCGACCTGTTCAATGAACCACTCTATTTCGACGTTCCCGAACGTCCAAAACATGTAGTTGCAGACATCGCCAAGCACTGGCATGAGCTGATGCGCGACCACGCGCCCAACCATCTGTATACCATAGGTCTCACGGGGATCCGCGAAACGTTCGAATTCGACCCGAACATCCTTGGTGCGGATTTCATCAGCTTCCACCCGTACGAATACGAACCAGATCAAGTGCGGAATGAAATGCGGTGGTACCACAACAACGTGGATGTGCCGTGGATCGTAGGAGAGACCTCCATACCTGCAGACAACGATTCCGTACCCTACGAGGAGCAACGTCAATTCGCGCTGAGCACCATGAAACAAAGTCGGGCTTGTGGCGCGATCGGTTATTCCTGGTGGCATTTCCAAGATGTGGCTTGGGGGCGTTTCCACGCGGACTACATGGGTGTTCTTGATCGTGAAGGTGTTACACGGACCAAGAGCGGAGCAGAAGTGAGGGGAACACCGAAACCCGTAATGAAAGCATTGACCTCCTTCGATCCTTGGGCGGATCCAGGTGAATGCATTTGCCTACCGAACTATTTGAATTATTCCAACGGTAAAGTGTCCAAGATCACCGGGCGACTGATCGATGAACATGGCGAGCCCATCAACGAAGGAACGGTCATGGCTTGGAACGAACATTGGACAGCCAGCTACCACACCACCTCCGGTTCAAATGGCCGCTTCGATCTTCGAGGCACATTCTTCTTCCACCATTGGATGGTGAGTGCCACGCGACACGGAATGGAACGTGGCGATTGTGAGCCGGTCGCCTTCAAGCGCGGTCCTGATGGTATTCCAGCCTATGAGCTGGGGGACATCGTGGTGGAGCGCCTTTCGTTCGTGAAGTGATCACTGCTTCTACCGGAGGATCCTGAACCGGGTATCCGGACCAATGCTATCACTGCGTGCCACCAACCCATTATTGGCCCGGTCCAGTTCCACGTACTTTCCGTTGTCGGCGATTAAGGCCACTTGGTCATCAGCTAGCGGCACTCCTTTGAAGATGCCCATGTCACCGAGCTGGTCGGAGGTGGCCGAAAGCCTTCCATCATGATGTATTTCAGCGCTTAGGAACATGTCATTGTGTGGGATGAATGCGAAATGGTCGGGTGAAAGTTCCAACAAGACAAACGTTTCCCATAGGAAGGGTGCCGGACGATCGGCGATGGCCCGGTTCTCCTTAGTGCTGTTCAAACACACGTATGCACCATTTGCGGCCATGAGGTGGACGGTATCTGTTGACATGATGGGTTGGCGAATGTTGTTGACGAGTTGTATTCGTTCTGCCGATGTGTTGTTGAATTGGCACCAATCGTCTAGTGTTCGGCGATCCAACGCATTCCAGAATTTCATGTAATTGCCCGGATAACTGCCGGTATAACTATTCACCACCGGAACCCCGATCTGCTGCCCGGCAAGCATCGCGCTCAGGTGCAGGTTGATGGTGCGTTGATGGTCTTCTTCGTATGGCATTACGCAACGTGCAGGTGCGTAGGCCAATGCCACAGCAGTGGTATCACGCTGCAGTTGCATGTCGATCACAATACGTTCCACCAATTTCCGAGCGGCGTATTTGTTGAAGCGTTTCAATTCACCCACCTCCACCTTGTTGTCCACCACGATCGACAACGGTATGCATAACCCTATCAGCGCCTTCTGCCAAGCCCTTGTTCCGATCATGGAAAAGACCAAGGTGGTCAGCAACGCGAAATACATGGTCTGCACCGTGATGATCCGGTCGATGGCTCGCATGGCACTGAATCCCGGAAGTTTGTAGATCAAGGTGTACAGCGTGAAGTCGCCAATGCGCAAGCAGAACAAGGTGCTCAGTGCAAGTGCGATCCCAATGGCGAAGAGGCCTTTGCGCTGCGATGGTTCCATCTTTGCGCGCCAGGATACGATAGGGAGCAGAATGATCGCCAGCCACGGAACGATACCCATGAAGTGGAAGTGGCTCCACCATTCATCGAACGCGAATTGCGAGTGCCCAGAAAGACTTCTCCAGGACAATGCCGCGGGATGTGTGAAGAAGTAGGAGACCGGTCGGGGAATGGTGGCCTTTACCTCGTCGAAGGTGCGCGTGCCGAGAGAGCCCGCAACTTCCATGTAGGGCAACATCAACGGTAAGAGCAGTCCTGCGGCAAGCACAAGTACGACAGCGCTTGAACGGATCGCCGACCAATTCGGGTTGCGGACCCTTGCTATGATCGTCCTGTTCACCAACAGGTAACCGATCACCAGAAAGAGCAGTGCGTAGCACAGCATAAAGCCCAGATAGATGCCGCAATAGAACTGGTACACCACAGCCAACCCAGTGAAGAGGAAGTGCCGCGCTTTGCCCGACCGCAGCCATTGCCAGCAGAACCAGAAAGCCATGGGCACCATGAATTTCGGGAACACTTGCGCATGCTCCAAGTGCCCGATCATGTGGATCCCGAACGCGAATACAAAGGCACCACCGGCCGCCAATGCGGATCGCTTCGACCAAAGGACCAGAGCCAGGTAGCAGCATAAATAATTCAACGCGAACACGGCCAAGACCCAGAACTGGAACGCGGATTCCCGGTTGTATCCGATGCTGCGGAACAACGAGTAGAGCGGTGCGCTGCCCAAGAGGTTATCGCTCAAGGCGATCACGTTCTTGTAAGGATACATGAAGGGCGCATCCCAATAGGCATCCACTTTGCCTGTGGCGTATTGGTGGAAATGCTCCAAGATGTAGTTGTTGAACCGGGCGTCGCCAAGGTCCCCGGGGATCAATTCCCGATCCGGTCCGAAGATCGCGAGCGGGAAACTCCATAGTCCGTATAGCAAAAGTGCAGTGGGCCAGATCGCCGCGAGCGCAATGCGCAGACTTGAAGGAATTCGATCGTAGATACTGGACATGGTCGTAACAACAAGCTTCAAGACCCCCCGAAGATGCGGCCAACTTCCCCGAAGTAAAGTTGCCAGGTCCAATTTTCCCAAGACCAGTCCCAGGTAAATTTCTCCATGAGGCCGAAGTTCAGGTAGATGAGGCCCACCATGGTCAGTGCCGCGAATATCCGCACCGGGAGCGGCCGGGCGAACACCGAAAGGAATACCCAAGCGAGCGGTATGACCAGCAATGCGTAGAGGTCCACGAAGCCGCGGTAACCGTAACCAGTGCCCAGCCACCAACACCACCATGCGCTGTAAACGAGCCACGTTAGCAGGAACACCAAACCTATCGCCCTGGCCCCCGCCGTGTTTCGCCAAGCATGTTTGATCAGAACCACCAGAACGGGGATCATCAACGGGGTGTAGATCAGCCAACCGTTGCGCACATCGAACAATACACGCCCTGGTACCATTTTGGTGAATTCGAAGTGCTCATCCTTTTTCCCATACGTGAACGTGAACGGATCGCCGGTGACAGTGTACCAATACCAGCACTGCAGTACCCATGGTACAAGTACCAGAACAACGGTCGTGATCAAGGTCGTCCTGTGGGCCATAAGCGCACGCAGGAAGCACGGGAACCCCTCCGCTGATCTGTACACCATCAACAACGGGAAGATGAATACGATGATGTTCAACTGCCGAACGAAGACCAGCAACGACCCACTGAGCACCAAAAGCACAACGTGGATCGATCGCACCGGGTTCTCCGGACCATCCGAAATGCGCAACGCGGAATAGCAGAAAAGGCCCACCAGAAAGAACGAATAGCTGTGCGACATTGTGGGCGCGTACACACTGTAGTAGAACAAGTTGGTGGCAGCGAATAGAGCAACAACAGCGAGTAACGCACTTTCCTCCGTGCTGAAGCGGCGTGCGATCCGGTAAGCCAGCACCACACCAGCACCGGTATAGAGCGCAACACCCACCATTTGTGCAACGGCGTATGGTGCCGAGAACCCGTTCAGGTCGTAACCGAACGCCTCGGCACTGAGTTGGCCGATGAGGAAGAACGGCAACTGGAGCAACGCGACACCGAAGGTGAACATGCTGATCCATTTTCCATTTTCCATTTGGTGGCACCAGTACATCTTACCGAAGTCCTGATCCACGAAAAAGGCGGGGAGCCATTGGTAGTAGCCTAATTGATCGCTGCCGCGCCGCAAGAACTCGTACGGATCAAAACCGTTAACGGCCCAAGCACAATGCAAGCTGGCCAAGGCGATCAGCATGAATAGGCACCACTCGATCAAGTGGTTCCGGTCCATGGTCAAGTCCTTGGAGTGCATCGGTCGAAAGGTAGTAGCCGCTCCGGAACTCGTGGACCTATACCATCACGATATCACCTTCCTTGATCGCTCGCCTTCCGGTGAGGCGCATGAACACTTGGGCAGTGGCCACAACATCCTTTCTGCAGTATGCTGCAATGCGTTCAAGGTCCTTCTCTACGTGATATACACGGGCCACATCGGCACCTGTGATGTCATCCTTGGGTGTCGGGATCTCCAAAATGTGCGTGAGCAGTGCCAAGGAGGTGTACGCCTTTCGATCACCGAAACTCCAGAGGTTCATGGTGTCCAAGTGCCCTACTTCCCAAGGCTTCAGCCCCGCAATGTCCAATAGGCGCGGGAGCTTGATCCGATTTACCACGCACCGGCGAGCGATGTACGGGAAGTCGAATTCTTTTCCGTTATGGCCGCAGAGCCAATGGTCATCCGTGTTGAAATGGGTGTTCAGGAGTTCCACGAAACGGCGTAACAATTCGGCTTCATCATCGCCTTGGAACGAAGTGACACGCAGCGCTTCCGTCTCGCCTGACTTGTGGATGCTGCCTACACCAATGCAAATGATCTTCCCGAACTCGGCCAAGATCCCGCCTTTCTCACTCCACAGTTCTTCGGCGGTCTTCTCGTTGCGTTCTTGCTCGAACCGGGTCTTCGTGCTGAACAGCTCTGCGGTGCGCTCATCGAGGTCGTTCCACTTGAAATGTTGCGGCACCGTTTCAATGTCCAAAAAGAGGATCTTGCTGAGTTCTTTGGCGTTGTCGGGGCGCATGTTGTGTGACGTTGTTGGGTAAGAGGTAGTATTTTGTCTTTAAGTGGTTAGTCGTTAGTGGCGAGTAATGAGTGGCGAGTCAGAAAGTAGCGAGTCATTGGTCCTTGGGTCGCTCGTCACTTTGTTGTTTGCCTTCGTCCCTTGTAGTTTGAGACTTGTGACTTGATTCCCCGCTGCACGGGATTTCGCCTTCGGATCAACTTCATTATGCCTTTGCCAGATGCTCCTGCTCCTGCCCCCTCCACTTCACTCGATCATGACACCTCGCTTTTCCATCAACGGGATCTTCGTGAAATTACTCTCCTCAATGCTTCCTGCCAGAAAGATGTACTTCTTGTCGAACAACTTTGAGCCTACGTAATAGCTCAGCCAATACTGGTTGCTCAGGGCGAAGACATCTTCCACGATCATTTCTACTCGTGCCCAGCTTTTCGGGGAAAGCGTGTCCAGGAAATGTCGCATCTCACTGGTCTTGCGTGGCTCGCCGTCCAGCTCGCCATATCCGCGCGAACTGATCAGAACGTTCTCGATCGTTTGGTCCGTTCGGTTGATCAGGTAAACATACCAACCTTCTTCGCCTTCCTCATTCGGCTCGCTTACCACGGCCATTGCGATGCCTTCAACTTTGGGTGGGTGTATGTCTTTTCGCATGTTGTTTCGTGATCGGTCGGGTCGAGGTCAGGTCGAGGCATGCCTCGACGCTACCTCGCGCGCGATCTTGATCCACTCGAACACATCCGTTGGGTGCCCTTCGGTGTTCACTTCTTCCCGCTTCATTCCGGTGCGCACGAACACCAGGTCCTCGTGCGGGATCACCACCACATATTCACCATGGAACCCACGGCAGTAGTGGATCGGATGACCCTCCACTTCCGCCAACCACCAGAAATAGCCGTAGCGCTGGTTCGGTTTGCCTTTATCATCCAAAGGCGCAGGGGTGATCGAAGCATTCCAGTATTCACGAGGTACGATCTGCTTGCCTTTCCACATGCCACTGTCCAAGTACAACTGTCCGATCCGGCCAAAATCACGGGCTGTGGCATACAGGCAACAGAAGGCCTTGAAGTCGCCATCTTCCCGATCCTTGCCCCAGTACGCATCGTGTTCGCACCCGAGCGGACCCCAGATCTTTTCCCGCACCAGCACATCCAAAGGCTGGCCATACGCGGCTTCCAGCACTTCAGCCATGATCTGCGTACTACCACTGATGTAGTCGAACTCCTTACCCGGCTCATCCCTGCAGGGCTGGTCCAAGCTCACTTTGCGCACATCACTTCCGTAGTAACCCTTGGCATTGTCGCTGAACGGGTTTGCGCCACTTTCGCTCCAGTCCAAGCCAGTGCTCATGGTGAGCAGATTGTAAAGTGTGATCTTCGCGTGGCAGCCTTCTTTGTACTCCGGAAGAAAATCGCCGACCGGTTGGAACACGTTGCTGATCTTGCCTTCGCCCATGGCGATGCCGGTGAGCACGCTGATGTAGCTCTTGGCCACACTGAAGCTATTGCTCACGCTGTCCGCATCCCAACCGTTCCAGTATTGTTCGAAGAGGAGGCTATCGTGTTGGAACACGGCAAACCCGACGGAATAGAGGTCCTTAAGTGTCTTTTCCTGCTCGGGAA
>Ga0154020_10000954_pt1 | contig 35738 bp, 50 predicted proteins | sample Klosneuvirus_201_FD_109709 | JGI IMG/M metagenome (GOLD analysis project Ga0154020, IMG submission 109709) | Active sludge microbial communities from wastewater, Klosterneuburg, Austria - Klosneuvirus_20160825_MG | ecosystem: Engineered > WWTP > Aerobic digester > Activated sludge | place...
CGACGGCATATTGCACTGTAGCATAAGGCTTTCGCGGGCAACCATAACCGGCGGCGTCGCTGCTTGCCACTGATCCGAACGGCGTCGCATTACTCGCCGAAGACACATAGATTGCGTCGACTATCGTCACGGGAAACGAAAATGTGAGTGGAATGTTCTTCGCGGTATTCGCCGCATACACAATTGTGCCGCTGCCTGAGTTCGTGCTGGTGAATTTTCCGGTCGTGTCGACCGAACCGCCTGTGCCGGTGTATGTCCATGTGCCGCCGGCAGGCAGCGGGGTTGTGGTTGCCCCGTCGGTGTAAGACACCGTGGTTGAAGCATAGAGTGTTGCCAGATCGGTCAGGCAGTTGTCGCTACCGGTCGTGAAAGACGCGCTGGCAGCGACACTGTTAATTCTGTAATTGTAAACAGAGATTCCGATACTGACGCTCACCACCGCGTTTGCCGTCGGATTTTTTCCTTTATAGCCGCCATTGGCCGTAAGAGGAATATTACACGAGCCGTTTGCAGGCGTGGCCACCGTCGTAAAATTTCCCACTGCATCGACGTTCCCGAGGCTCGTGCAGCTGTCGGTGAAGGCCACGCTGGTCGCAAGTAACGTAGCGGCAACTTTGGTACTGGGTGTCATGCTGCACACACTGCCGCCGGGTTGTGTGGCGCCTGTTTTAGGGGCGCCGCTTTTATCGCGGTAGCAGTTGTCGGTAGTTTTGAAGTAGTATTGTATCGCCTGGTTTTGCGAGCCTGTGGTGAAAGCCGGTGGCGACACGGCGATGAGTTCTGTCACGTCGAGTTTGAAACAGCTTTCTGCGCTTTCGATTGTGACGCCGCCACAATTCACGTCGTACTCATTACTCTGGCTCGGCTTTTTGAAGATGCAAGCTGCGAAGAGTACGCAGACGAGGAAGTAAATGCCAACATTAGTGACGTGGCGTTTTCGCTCCCCCGCTCCAAATCTTGGAGAGGGGGTTGGGGGGTGAGGTTGAATCTTCATAACGCAGACCTCCATGCAATATTCATAATAATCTCACCACGACTGGCCGCAGACTGCAAAGCTGCGGTATGCGTGTTCATGCCAATCGATATTTTTTTAGGTAGCAGCGACGCCTTGACCGGTTTCGACAGGTTGTAATCGCCGTCGAAGATCAGGGCATCGATCAGGTTCAAAGCGTAGAGTGTGCCGGTGATAATCCACGCCACATTCATTGCGCTGTAGTTAAATTCAACTTTTTTGTAGAGCCCCGCTGCGTCGTCGTCAGGGCCGGCGTTCTGGTACGCGCTGCTGTTTTTCAGATACGCGTACGTAAAATACGCAGCGGTGAAAAAAGCGGTGCCGACGGAGATTCCCCAGATGTAGCCCCATGGGCGTCGTTGCTTGTAGAACTGCCCCCAGCCTGGCAGCATGGCCGAACGCCGCAGCGCACCGAGATCAGAAGGAATAAAGAGATCTTTGATTTTTGCGGCGAGCACTTCGGAGATTTCATTCACCTTCTGGAACATTTCGGCATTCAGCGGCGCGACGAGTTCTTTCTCTGCGATGACTTCCTTTTCGACAACAGAGAGGATTTTTCCCGTAATCAGAATTCCGTCGGGGTGCGCGGTTAATTTGCCAAAGATGATGCCGTCGGCGCGAAAGAATGCGCCGATCTTCTGGAGTTTTTCGGGATCATAAAAATCAGCCGCTGTGTATTTTCCCGAAGTTTCGAGTCGGCGCCATTCGTCGGCCGAGACGCGGTCATATGCATACTTGTCTTTGATGAGTTCGTGAATCGAATCGACGATCGAACTTTCGAGATACGCGGTATTCTTGTTGCCCGTGGTATTGTAAAAATTTACAAAGATCAGTTTCTTGCGGTTCGGCGAAACCGATGGCGGCGCAACAGCCGCTGGCGTTGCAGCGAAAAGCCCGCTGGCAAATATTGCGACCAACAAAACAGTCAAACGGTGGACATTCATGATAGGTACCTTGTTACAGGGGTCGGGAACGGCGCAGAGTGCGTGCCAACCGTTTTTTCATTTTTGCCTGCATACACGTTACCGTATGCAAGTGTTTTGGTTTGTCCCGCGCGCCCCGAATTTTGCATTGCCGCATGCACACAGATCCGACCAAAGTCTTCAGCGACTGGCTCGTGACTGAAGGGCCCCGGGTCGCCGGTGTTCCCGGTTTAATCGTCGGTGCTGCCGAACAGCTGAATGCGCTCGGGTTTGGTGTCATTCGCATCTCGATCATGGTGCGCACGCTGCATCCCGAAATCGAATCGATCCGCTTCGGCTGGATTTCAGAACACTCCGATATTCCGCCGATCGGCCAGCCGTTCTTTTTAAAAAAACGGATTACTCCTGTCGGAAAAGAAACGGTTGAAGAAATCAGTTTCTCCCACGGTGCGTTTGCCCGCTCTGCGCCCTACCAGATCAGTCCTTATAAAAAACTCGAGCTCGGCGCGAAAGAAGTGCATTCACCGGTGAAAGAATCAGATAATGAATTCCCGATTCTGGACGACATTCGTTTGGGTGGCGGCACCGATTATTTTCTTTTTGCCTTGCCGACGCTCGGCGGCATTGGCCACCGCGTGAGTTTTGCTACCAAATGTGCCGGTGGCTTCAGCGATGAGCAATTGCAGTTGTTGCGCGATACGGCGAACCATTTCGCCGTCGCGATGGAAATCCAGGTGAACCGTCTGGTGACGGAAAACCTGCTCGCGGTCTATCTGGGGCAACTGCCAGCGCAGAAAGTGCTCGCGGGTTCGATCAAACCCGGCGACGTCGAGCAGATCAAATCTGCCATCTGGTTTTCCGATCTGCGCGGATTCACCGTGCTCTCGCAAGCCACCGAATCGGCCCGGCTCATCGAGTGGCTGAACACCTACTTCGAAACTATTTCCAATCCGATTATTGAAAACGGCGGCGAAATTCTGAAATACATCGGCGATGCGGCGCTGGCGATTTTTCCGGTCGAGAACAATGACTCTGCCGCGGCTGCGACACGCGCGCTCACGGCTGCGCAGGCAGCCAACAAGGCAGTCGCCGAGATGAATCAAAAAAGAGGGCAGGGGGGATTTCCCCCGATACGCCACGGCATCGCACTGCATATCGGCGACGTGCAGTACGGCAACATCGGTGCGAACCGCCGCCTCGACTTCACTGTCATCGGGCCGGCTGTCAATAAAGCATCGCGCGTCGAAAGCCTGTGCAAAGAGACGGGCCGCGATCTGCTTTTGTCATCCGATTTTGCTGCGCATATCACCGGCGCAGAACAGATCGGCGAATTTCAGCTGAAAGGCATCACACAGCCGGAAAAGATCTTTGCGCCTGCCGGCTCATAGCTATTTTCGAAAACTGTGCGGGGCTCTTCTATTTGCCGCGCGTATTATCTTTTTAGCTCCTGAATCTCTTTCAAAGTGCGCATGATCCAGAAGGCCATCTCGAACGTGTCGCCCACATCTTCCGTGCTGCCGAAATTGGCAATGATGTGCGCGTCGTAATCTGGACTGTAAAACATCAGCGTCGACAGCAGCCCCGAATGCCCGTGCAGATCGGGAGTTTTCGGTATTAGCACAGACATTTCACCGAATTTTACCGTCATCATGCCAAGGCCATAACGAATACCATCCATAAACTTCGCCGTGCCCTTCATGGACTCATAGGCGCTGGGCGATATGAGTTTGCCGGTCACCAAGGCGCGATGGAATAGCAGCAGATCTTCGGTGGTGGTGATGATGCCACCGCCAGACCAGTCGGCGCTGACACTGGCAAATTGCGTGACATCGTTTGCGCCGAGCATCATTGTCGATATGGCCAGGGAGCTCTTTTTTGCGGGCGCGCTGCGCAGGTGCATGTAGGTATTCTCCATCTTCAGCGGAGCGAGCAGCTTTTCGTGCAGCAGTTTTTCAAAGGGCTTGCCGGACACTTTCTCGAGCAATAAACCCAGTAACACGTAACCGGTATCTGAATAATGAAATTTCTCACCGGGGCGACAAAGCGTTTTCTGGTTCTGGCGCGTGAAATCGACAAGATCCCTCGGCTTCCAGAACCGCTGCGGATCTCGCGTTATCTCGCCCAGCACTGACTTGTCTTGAGCATTCTTTGATTCAAAATAGTCGTCGATGCCTGAAGTGTGCGCAAGCAGATGCGCGATGGTGACCTTGTCAGACCAGTCAGCGCCGTCGAAGACGAACAATTGCCTGAGAAGGTCATGTCCCAGTATTTTTCCCACCGGATCTTTGGGATGCAATCTGCCCTGTTCGACGAACTGGAACACCAGTACAGCGGTGAAGAGTTTTCCGATGCTGGCGGCGTGGAAGGGCTGCTGAGCCACCGCCGGCATACCACCCGCTGAACCCGCGGCTGAAGCTATGTGCAGATTAAGGCGCTCAGAATGCACTAGCAGGGCTGCGGTTTTGCTGTGTTTAGCGCCCTTGAAGTTTTTTTGGAAGCGCTGTTCGATTTCACTGCGGCCTTCTTTGACAGAGCGGATGCCGCAGTGAAAAAAGCCCAGAGTCAAGGGTAGCGGCAAAAGCAATTGCATGATACGCTTTTTGAAATATCCGCCGGTCACCATCGTTATACCCTCCCAGACTGTATCTTGAAGATGCTATCTTTTAGATACATAGAACGTCGAGTATTTCGCTAGCGCCCGTGGTAAAGTGTCAGCGGGCAACCACGATCAAGCCCAGCTCATCTGCCCGCGCGATAAATTCTTTCGGGTTAACCACCAATGTCTGCGCGGCTTCAATCACGAGGCATTGCATGCCCGCCTGCTTCATGGTATCCAGCGTTTTTAAGCCAACCGCGGGCAAATCAAACCGCGGGTCTTGCGAGGCTTTTCCCGTTTTGCAGACGACCCCCCCGCGATTTCGGGCAATTATACCCGCCCGCTGGATCGTCTGGTCTGTGCCCTCGATCGCCTCGACCGCCAGCACCATTTTCTGAAAGACCACAGCCGTCTGTCCGATGTCGAGGCTACCCACCTTGCGGCTGAGTTCATAACCAAAATCGATATCTTCGATGAGCGCCCTGTCTTCCGGCTTCTTTATTGTGTGCGTCCCGCGTGGCAAAAAGCAGCCAGGTAAAAGATCTTTTTGTTTCAATATCTCAATGCCCATGGTCCGCAGCACCGCGGCGAACTGCAGAAACAACGTATCGTCGCGCCGGTCGGCGGCGCGGTTGTAAATTTCATCCGCCGCGGCATCGCGTTTCACATCCTGCAGCAGCCGCTGTTTTTCCACTTTGCCGAGTAAAATCACCCGCGTGATTTTATCCTGCTGCAGAAACTGCAGGGTCTGCGCAATGTTGCCCAGTGAGACGCTGCGGCGGATGATCGCCGTGTCAGCCATCAGGTCAGAATTGAGGTCGGCTTCGGTGATGTGATAGAGAACAAAATCGATTTTGCGACTCTGTGCCGTTTCAGCCGCGATGCGCGGCAGCTCCCCTGCGCCGGCAAAGATCGCCAGACGTTGGGGCCGCCGGCTCAGGCGCGCACACAATCCCGCGATCGCGATCTGCCAGAGAAGCTGTAGTTTAGCAGGCATCTTGTGGTGCCGTTAGCGCGCGGCGTGGGAGAAAGGTCGGCCAGAGAATGGTTCGACCATGGAATTGTTAACCACAGAGTGCACAGAGGACACAGAGTTCTTCTAAGATTTTCTCTCCGTTGCCAAGTCTCAGTGCTCTCTGTGACCTCAGTGGTTTAAAATCTTCCTTAACTTAAAGAAAAGTAATCCAGCGACTGGTAACCGCCCTTGACCTGCTTCGCGTACTGCATCAGCAGATCATTGAGCAGCGTCGAAGCACCAAAGCGAAACCAATCAGGGTCGAGCCACTGGTCGCCGAGAGTTTCTTTCACCATCACGAGGTAATGCAATGCCTCTTTAGAAGTACGTATGCCGCCCGCGGGCTTCATGCCGATCTTGATTCCCGTGTCGTCGTAATAGTCACGAATGCATTCGAGCATCACGAGTGTCACCGGCATGGTCGCGTTCACCGCGGCCTTGCCGGTGGATGTCTTGATGAAATCCGCGCCCGCGCGCATCGCAATGAAACTTGCACGCCGCACATTGTCTAACGTTTCGAGTTCACCGGTTTCGAGAATCACCTTGAGATGCGCTTTGCCACAAGCTTCTTTCACCGCGGCAATTTCGTCAAACACATAGTTATATTCGCCAGCGAGAAACTGCCCGCGGGAAATCACCATATCGACTTCGTCGGCACCCATCTCGACCGAACGGCGTACGTCTTCAATTTTAATATCGAGCGGAATCTGCGCCGCGGGAAATGCCGTCGACACGCACGCAATGTGAATGCCCGAACCTTTCAGAGCCTTTTTCGCAATCGGAATCATGTTGGGGTAAACGCACACGGCCGCGACCTTCGGCACACCTGGCAGCTCAGACGGGCGCATCGCCTTCTGGCAGAGCTGCAGCACCTTGCCCGGGCTGTCTTTGCCTTCGAGCGTGGTGAGGTCGATCATCGAAATCGCGAGCTTAATGCCCGCCAGTTTTGCTTCGTTTTTAATGCTGCGCGTTTTGAAGCGCGCGACCCGTTCTTCGACACCCACTTGGTCGACCGGGGTATACATCGGGTCGAGAGTAGGGCTCGCGTACATCCGCGTGGGCGACTTGCCCTGAGCTTGTCGAAGGGTGGCTTTCATATATGCGGATGGACTTTTCTGACCCAGCGGCGTCAAGAATTTGTTCATGGGCGTCCCCCTCGCCGCAGCTCGGGGCGGGCCACTGCGGGCTCGGCTGCCGCCTCGGTCGGCTCCGCCGACCATGCCCTGCGTGTCCCTGACGCGTTTTGGTGTTTCGGCGTTAGAGATGCTTGTTTCAGCTTTTGAATGGCATATCGCCCAAATAGTCCTTTTTGCCAATTGTGATGCCATTATGGCGCAGAATCGCATACGCCGTCACAACATGAAAGTGCAGGTTGGGTATCGCATGTTGCACCGCAAACTCGGCCCCGGTCAGGTATTTACCTTCCCAGCGCGGTTGCGCAACCTTGATCGTCGCTGCATCCTTATAGTCTGCCGGCGTGAATGTGGCGAGATAATCGAGTACTTTCTGAATGCGCTCTTTCAGTTGGGCCAATGTTGTTTCGTTGTCTTCATGAACCGGTGCAGTTTTGCCGGTGAGCCGCGCCGCGCACATTTTTGCCGTATCGCAGGCGATCTGAATCTGGCGCGTCAGGTTAAACTGGTCGGGTGCGAGGCGCGAGCCGAGGTAAACGTTAAAGTCAACCTTTTTGGTTTCTGCTTCTGCAGCGGCTTTGTCGAGAATGTGGCTCAGGTTTGTCAGCATCTTGCTGAACTGGGTAACGGTAATTTCGTAGAACATGTTTCCTTTGGTGATTCTGGAGTCAGGGCTGCAAACGCTCTAACAAAAATGCCGCGACATCTTTAAGTTCAATCCTCCTCTAAGGCGATATTCGAATATGGAAATCAATGCCGTGAATAATCTCGCTGCCAGCATGGCCGACATGGGGCAGATGCTGCGCCAGGTCACTGAAGCCAAATTGGCTCTCGACGACAAGATGCTGGGGGCAGCGATCGCCGAAGGTGAGCAGGCATCTGGCATTGCCGCCGGTATCGATACATACGCCTGACAGGGGATCAGCCCCCACCGCGGAATCCAGAGTTATTCACCGCCATGGAGAATGATACCCTGTACGGTTTTCGCATCCGCATGGCGCTCTTCGCCCAGGCGGTGAATGAGATGATTGCCACACAGTTGGCTGAAGAGGAATCTGGCAGAGAACAATCTGTGCTGCGGTTAGCAATGGCGGATGTCTCTGTCAGAAAAAACCGGTCAGATTTTGAATGAAAAGGTAACAGTATATTTTGAGCTCGGGCCAGAGGTGACAGACTGTCTGAAGGCGCCCGAATATCCGGTATAATATTCATCGCCGCGAATCTCTGGAGAGGTGAGCCAACTGAAATCGAGCATCGTCGCGGCGGAAAATTTGAATCCCGCGCTCGCACCAAAGACCCAGTACGGAATTTTTCCGATGGCTCCCATGGAGTCATCGGCAGCGGTGTTTTTTGCATAACCCACGCTGCCACGCATATAAAAGAAAGCTAACTCGGCATGCAATAGCGCCATACCTGAAATGACGCTCACGCCGGGGGCTGAGACCGTTGTCGACGTTGTACTGCCATAGGAACCGCTGCTCTTGCTGGTTGTTGTCACGGACGTGCTGGGCGCTATGAAATAGCTTGCAGCAACACCCAAGGTGAAGTAGCGAAAGTTATATCCAGCCGCGAGCGTACCAGTGGTCGAGGTTCTGCCTGGGCCCGTGGCGTTAGTTGTGCTGCTGGCAAAGCCGGGCCGCACCGCAAGCATGGCATCCAGATAAAACTGACCGGGTCGAATCCCGGCGAAGCGACCGAATATGGAAAATTCCGGCCCGGTGAAACCGTCTGCCGCTGAGAGAGACGCAAAGGTGGTTGAACTCCCGGTTTTGGTGGTGGTCGACGATCCGGGTACATAATAATCCGTGCTGATACCCGCGCCGAAGCGATCAAAGAAACCATACCTTAATGCCAGCGACGCAGAGTAGTTAGAGGCATTGGTTTCAGAATAGATAGCCGGGAAAAACAGGCCGATGGCATTCTGCGCTGGCATATCGGTGCGCACGCGGTTTTGCATCGCTGCACCCTGAAACGAAAACTGGAAATCGCGCGCATATGGCAGAAAGAATGGGTTTGAGACAGGTAGTTGGGGCAGTCCTGGGGCAACCGATTCCGTTTTAGGTGGCGGCGTCGGTGCCGCGGATGGTACCTGAGCGAAAGAAGCGATATTGAAAAAGAGGATTAAGGGCACCATTGATTTCGTCGGTATCATCTTGGGCGTAAACATGACTGGCAATTTCACGATTCAAGATATCTTGAAAAGGAATTTTAGTGCATTGCACAAATTACGTCTTTCGCACCACTTTCGCCGCCGAACTCAGCAAAAACAATAACACCAACAGACACACCACCGGCGCCAGACTCAGGTGTGGGTAGAGCAAAATGTAGTCTTTATACACCGCAATCTGCATACCCAGCGACAACCGGTCTGAACCCGTCTGCACGCCAAGAAACTCGAGGCTCGCGAGCGACAGTGTAATCGAAGGCAGCGTCAGAAAAAACAGATACCCCGCTTCGCGCATGAGGCGCGGCAGCACATGCGCCTTCAAAGTATGGCCGCGCGTCGAACCCATGACGTATGCCATCGTAATATAATCGCTGCGACCGGCTTCAGTCAGGCGCTGCAAAAAGAATTTCTGTAGGGCTGCATATTCAGACAATACCAGCGCCACAATGACAGAGACAAAACTCTGAGGCAGAAAATAGCCGATCGAGAGTGCAATGAAGATCCCGGGTATCGCGAGCCACGCATCGATCACGTAAGCGAACGCGGCGTGCACGCGTGCGGGAAAGATATACAGCAGGCCGGCCGCAATCAGGCTTGCGCCGAGCGCCACGGCCAGTGCAAACACAGAAATGGCGAGCGTCTGTCCCGCGCCGGCCAGCACCATCGCCAGCATCGATTGCCCGAGCGGCGTTTTGCCAAACGGCTGTGTGAACGATGGCGGCGCAAACGCCTGCGACAGTTCAATTACAGGTTTATCCAAAAGCAGCTGCAGTAAAACAATCACTGCGAGAGCGACGGACGAAAACACAGCGAGCCGCGAGCGCTTCATGACTGCAGCGCTTCGCGGCGCGTCGCGAAAAAGTTCTGCAAAAGCGAAGTGGCGTAGACGATGGTCGCGATCACCAGCAGGTTGGCAAAAATCAGGCGGATATCGTATTGCAAGAGCGCAAAGAGCAGCAGCGAACCGAGTCCATGAATGGAAAACAGCGCCTCGACGATGACTGCACCGGAAAACAATGATGCCGTCTCAATCAGCCAGAAAATAATAAACGGCATCAGGCAATTGGCAAGTTTGTGCATGAAGATGCGGGTGTCGCTCAGCGCATAGGCCCGCGCGCGCAGAATAAAAATGCGTCCGTCAAGCTCGCGCATATAGTTTAAGAGCAGCAAAAACAGCCGGCAGCCGAATTTGAAAGCAATCGTCATCGCGGGCAGAATGAACGCCTTGGTCGAATCGTCGCCGCCCGAGGGAAACAGGCGCAGCGCAAAAGCGAACAGCCAGATGAACAGAATGCCGACGAGAAAAATCGGGGTGGTGTTGATGCCCGAAGCGATGGTTTCGAGTGCCGGTGCGAGCTTCGGCCGGTATTCGGCCAGAAGCAGCAGCGATAACCCCAGCACGACAGAGAAGCTGAGGCTCAGAAAAGTGAGGATTGCTGTTTTGCCCAGCGCGTCACCGATCTGCGGCATGACACCCGTGCCCCGCAGCGTCTTCCAGCGTGCGATCGACGGCAGTTCTTTCAGCAGCTCGCTGAGTTTGGTGGTGAAACTTTTGTCCTGAATTGCCTTGAGGCTCTCTGCAGTGCCGCGTTGCCCCATCAGCACTTCTTCAGCCGAACCCTTGCGCAGGTGCTGTAAAAAAACTGTGAGCAGAGTGATGAGCGTCAGTACAGTGAAAAATCCGCCGAATATCTTGCCGGTGGAAGCGAAAAATTTCAGCATTCAAAAATCATGGTCGGCCATTAAGATCGCATAGATCTGTGCTGGCAGCTCCACCGCTTCATTAAAGCGAATGCCCAGCGCAACATATTTGCGCGAGCGCATTTCGCGCGGCTGAATCCAGGCAATGGAACCCTGGAACTTAAAGTCGAATTTGGTTTTGTCGTGAATGATATGACCGCTCAGCGCTTCGTTCATCGTGAGTTCGCGGCCGATGTCGGCGCTTTCAACCAGAATCATCAGCCCGCCTTCGGAGATGTCGCTCATGATTGCGTCTTTGACCTGCGTGCCATCGATAGTGACCCGGTATTCGATGTAAGCGCCCGCGGTCACGCGGTGCTGGCTGCGGCGGTCGTTCGACAGGGACATGGACTTAAATTCAGTTCAGCTTGTCGTCGTCGAGAAGTTCTTTGCCGTCGTTTTTTTCCTTCTCTTTTTCATAACCTGCACCCTTGTCTTCGCCGGTTTTGGTTTCCCCGGCCCCGCCGCTGCCGCCGAGCATCAGCGCCTCTTCGAGCGAGATCGGGCTATTCTTGTCAGGCAGCACAAAATTCGGGTCTTTGAGAAAACGCAGCACGGTCGCCACTTTTTCGCGCTGCGGATCTTTGTGCGCTTCATCGACGAAGCGTTGCCAGTATTCGATAGTCTTCTTCTTATTTCGCTCTAAACTTAGATAGACAAAGCCCGTCTGGAACAAGGCCTCTTTCATCGTGTCGTCATTTTCATATGCCTTGAGGTATGCGCGCACTGCCTCTTTCGGTTTCTTCAGGCGTTCATACGCTTGTCCCAGGCGAAAGAAATCAGCGGCCTTGTATTCGTTGAGCTCTGAGGCGCGCATCAGATGACTCAAAGCTTTCTCGTATTGCCCCTGCAGATAGTAGACATCGCCGAGCAACGAATTGGCGCGGCCATTTTCCGGTTCGTCTTCGACAATCTTGCGTAGCAGTGCCGCGGCAGTTTCGTATTTTTTGGCAAAGAACAGTTTTTCAGCGCGCTTGAGTGCTGCGCTCTTCGCGGGCCTCTGGGGTGCGGCAGGTGTCGGTGAGGCGGATGTGCTCGTTGCAGGTGTCTCGGTGCCTGCCGCAGCAGGCTCGCTTTTCACCTCGGGCTTGGCGGGAGTGGCAGCAGGCGCTGCCTCTGGTGCTTTAACCGGTTCAGCCGGCGCGGCGCTGAGTGCGTAGCAAAGAAGAACGAATACTGTCGCGCCGCGGAACATTCACTTCGCAGTCCGCTGCATCTGCGTATAGATCTGCTCAGCCAGACCCATCGTCGAATTCGACGTCATCTTGTTCACGCGCTCGGTGAGTAGCATGTCCTGGAAAATATCTTCTGCCGCGCCGCCGTGGATAATGTCATTCTTGCCCATGTTTTTCTTCATTTCACGAAACATCTTTTCCATGAAGAAGTTTTCGAACTGGCGCGCGGCTTCGAACATCTTCTGGCGGTCCTTGTTGTCGCCGATGTGCGCGATGATCTTCTCACGGCCCGGCGTGCGGCTGAACGCTTCAGACGACACCTTGCCGTCGAGGTTCTTCGGCACGAGCTCATTGAGCATCTGCGAAAATGACGCTGAAGATTCTTTATCCGCGGCGCGGGCACGGGGTGTTTCTCTCTGTGGCAGCAAAAGTGGGTTAATTGCGTTGAGTTCCATATTTCCTCTTTTACATGACTGTCAGCTCGCCGTGCAATGCGCCGGCTGAGTGGATAGCTTTGATTACATCGATGATTTCGGCCGAAGTCAGGCCCAGCTTGTTGAGGTTGTCGACGAGTTCTTTGACCGTCGCTCCCTCTTTGAGCTCTGCATTGGCGGGTGATTTCTCTTCGCCGTATGTGTAGGCTTTCTTGTTACTGACTTCAATCTGCATGCCGTTGTGTGTGACCATGACTGCCGAAATAGCGACGCTGCCGCCAGAAACAATCGTGCCAGTCCGCGTATCGAGCACCACTTTCGTGCGCTCAGGTACATCCACCTTGACTTCGAGAATTTTGGTCAGGTAGTCGATGTGGTCAGCGGTGTAAGGAATGTTCAGCGCAATCGTGCCGTCGTTGCCGAACGCCGCGGTGTTGGGGAATTTTTTGTTGATTGCGGCAACCGTGTTGCGCGCGGTCATCAGGTCAAAGTAGTGCAGCGACAGCTTCGACGATTTGGTTTTTTTCGCATCGTCGACCATGACCGTCGGCTGCGACACGCCTTTTTCAATAATTGCGCCACCGGGAATATGCGCGGAGTTATGGCGTTCCTGGTTCAGGCGGTCGTTCGGCGGTATGCGCTTGTTGTACACTGAGAAGTTATACAGTTGCAGATTGTTATTCTCAGCCGGCCGGGGCAGGGGTGCCGCCACCGGGCCTTGCGCAACCGCATAGACTGCGCCGTCTGCACCCGTGAGCGCGGTCTGCAGCAGCATGCCACCGTTGAGTGCGCGAGCGTCGCCGATCGAAGACACCCAGACATCCACCGGGTCGCCTGGTCGCGCATGTACGGGAATATTGGCTGTGACCATCACCGCGGCAATGTTCTTTGCCTGCAGCGTCTTTTCACCGAGGTCGATGCCGCGGTTGTAGAGGTTCTTTTTGAGCGTTTCGAGCGCCAGCTGCGAGCGCGAATCGCCGCTGCCGTTGAGCCCGATGACCACGCCATAGCCAGACACCTGGTTTTCGCGGTGCCAACTCACGCGCGCAATGTCGCGGACAGTGAGGTTGAGCGGGAAGAGGGGTTGAAGGGAGAATGCCAGCAGAGCAAGAGCGGCAGTACGCATCAACGCCGAATGTGACATAATTCTGGCCCAAAGCTTGTGGCTATGGAAAATCACAGCTATGCTGCGCGGCACGCAGGGACTGCGGAATTCCATAGCAGGATGGACTTCTTTGGCTGCATAGCTATGGATTTCCATAGCGGAGTCGGCGTCTGAATTTTGTCCCTTTTTTATCATACTATTGATTCATTCCACCGAGTATTTGCTTCATATGCTCGATCAGTAGCTCTTTACGCATCTGATCGCTGAACTCAGTCATCGTCGGCTTAGAATTCGGGTCGGTACCCGCCGGCGGCTTCAGATTCAGCTTCTGGTCTTTCGGGAACGGTGGTTCTGACTGCACGTTGAGTGTGAGGTTACCAATAAAGCGTGACTCGATGGTTCCCTGACGAATGCGGCGCGCGTCGACAATACCGGCGAGCTGCACACGCACCGGTTTGCCGTCGATGGTGAGCGCTTTGAGTGCTTGTACGGGAAAGTTGCCGTCGGGTTGTTTCGCGCCCAGTATACCCGTGATCTGGAATTTGTAGTTGTCGCGCATCTTTGAATTATTCGCTGAGCTTTTGCTGTTCGATTTGTTCTGCTGCGACGTTGTCAGAAACGGAATATTTTTTGTGTCGGGCACAAGTTTGGTTTCGTACTTTTGTGAACTGTTCCATTGGCCGTCGCTCACCAGCGTGAAACTTTCATTCACTTCGATTGCGACGATTTCGCCTTCTTTGGGTGGGGCGACATAGGGATTCTGGTCGCGCCAGAGAGATTCCTGTGCACTGACAGCCGCAAAGGCGGCTGTCAGTGCACAGGCCAATGCAAAAAGTAATTTCATTGTACTAACTCCGCGGTCGTGGTGTTCAGCACCTTCGCTCTCAGGGTCTTGCGCGTGCCCTGCGGGCGCACATCCACGGTTTCACCGGGGTAAGTATCGCTGAGCACCGCAGCTTCGCGCACGATCTGCATGTGTTCACTCTTGAGCAGCAGTTTTAACTCTGAGCCGCGGCGGATTTTTTGCGTTGTTATGGCAGGTGCGCTCTTGTCAATCTGTATTGAAGTCGCTTTCGTGATAACTACCGGCCCACCGGTAATTTTGTCGGGGGTGATGCCGGCAGCCCAGGCAAAGAGTTCGATCTCTTTCGCACTCAGTGAAAGATGACCGGCTTTCATGGGGATCTGGCAAAAGCGCTGCAGTTTTTCCGTGTCGCGCCCGCTGAGATTCTCTGCCGTCACGAGTTCGTGCAGGCAGATATTGTTTTTGGTAGAGGAGGCAGTTTCTCTGAGCTTGAGCGTGACGCCGGGAGCGGCGAACAATGCGTTCACGAGAATGACCGCGAGCAGAAGGGCGGAAACCTTCACAACCAGTGAAAAAATACCGCCGTTACTCAATCAATCCCCCTTACCCACGTTTGAGCTGTATCGCTGTCGACAGCATGCTGTCGGATGTCTGGATCGATTTCGAGTTGGCCTCGTACGCGCGCTGCGCGACGATCATGTTTACCATTTCTTCGGCGAGGTTCACATTCGACATTTCGAGAAAACCCTGCAAGATACCGCCGAAGCCACCGAGGCCGGGCGTACCAGGAATTTCAGCGCCAGAGGCCGGCGATTCTTTGAACAGGTTTTTGCCGATTGCCTTGAGGCCGGCTGGGTTGACAAAACGGTAGAGTTCGATCTGGCCGATCTGGCGTGGAATCTGGTCGTCGCCGAGCTGAATACGCACTTCGCCCTGTTCGTTGATGGTGAGTGTTTCGATGAGCCCTTCGGGCGGAATCACCAGCGGCGGCTCTAGTGTGTAGCCATCAGAAGTTAACACCTGCCGGCGCGAATCGATTTTGAAATCCCCGTTGCGCTGGTAACCGAACGTGCCATCTGGCATGAGAATTTTAAAGAAGCCGACATCTGAGCTGATCGCCATATCGAGTTTGTTGCCGGTCGACTGCAGCGAACCCATCTGGAAAAGTTTCTGCGTCGCGGCGGGGCGCACGCCGACACCGACGTTCACACCGACCGGAATTTCAGATACAGCGGTCGACGGTGTGCCGGCCAGAACCTGATGTTGGTAAAGTAAATCTTCAAAATCGACGCGGTTCTTCTTATAACCGGTGGTGTTCACGTTCGACAGGTTGTGCGAGATCGTATCCATATGAAATTGCTGCGCAACCATGCCCGTAGCAGAAGTCCAGAGAGAGCGTACCATACCCGTTTTTCGGCTATTTTGGCCAAAAGGGGGAGCGAATTTTGAATGCCAACGTAGGGACAGCCCGGCGGGCTGTCTCTACGTTGGTTTATTTGGCTTTGAAGGTTAGCGTCATTTTCATGCCCGGTTGATCGAGCACGAGAGTATCCGCCGTTAGCTTCTTTATTGTGTAGAATATTGTGGCCTGCGCGCCTTGCGCGCCGGCGGGAGTTTCGGCAGTTGGCTTGTTTTCCGTGTGGATGTTCAAGCCCTTATCGTTAAACTTCCAGTCTGCGGCGACGACTTCGGGGTCGGTGGTGGTCATTTTACCATCTTCGGCAAAAGTGTATACCAGAGTGCCTCCCGTCATTTGGCTGTTCAGAGCGGCAGTCATATCTTTTCCTTTGAGCGTTGCCCTTTCGATTGTCCAGTTTTTACCGAACAGGTCTGAGAAATTTTTCGGTTTTTTGGCCTTCGGTGCTGCGCTGATTGCTGAGGCGATCAACAACAGCGAGATAGCGAAAATGGTGTGCTTTTTCATATTTCCTCCGTTGGATATTTGACAGGGACAGCGCAGCTGCCCCTGTCAAGGTATTAAGCGCTCTTTACGCTGTAATCGTCGAAGTCAAACTTGCGCACGCTCAGCACATACTCTGTCGCAAAGCCAGGATAGAGCGTGGTGTTACGGCCGTCTTTGGTGTAATACCAACTGCTGCCGCCGGCGCCCCAGGTGGTCCGCTCCATCTTTTTACCGAGTTCTTCGTTGAATTCGGCCTGCTTGTCGTCGCGCATGGTGACGCTTTTGATGTTTTTTTCCAGACATGCCTGAATCGCCTGACGCGCGTAATCCATCTGCGCTTCGGTGTAAACGAGTACCGACGTATGGCCCGGGCCGGTGTTCGGGCCCATCAGCGTGAACAGGTTCGGGAAGCCGGCGATCGACACGCCTTTGTACGCTTTCGCTCCGTCTTTCCAGTAGGTGTTCAGGTCGCGACCACCGACGCCGGTGAGTGGGAAAGGAAAGCCCTGCGAGGGGGATTTATAGCCTGTCGCCCACACAATGACATCCACCTCATACTCTTTGCCGTTCGCGATCAGGCCTTTTTCGGTGAGCGCTTCGACGCCGTGGTTCACCAGCTCGACATTTTCGCGCGCGAGCGCTGGATACCAGTCGTTTGAAATCAGCATGCGCGTGCGGCCGAGACGGTAGTCCGGCGTGACTTTGCGCCTGAGTTCGGGGTCTTTAATCGCCCGTTCGATCTGGCGTTTGCACACGCCTTCGAGCAGCGTCGTCATCGGCGTGTCATAGACAATCGCGGTCGCGAGAATTTCGGTGATACCAAAAATTGCCGCGCGGCGTATCTTCTGCGTGAACGGCAGGTAACGGTAAAGCGCCTTTTCGAAGTCGCTGTACTCATAGTCAGCTTTGGGCACAATCCACGACGGTGTACGCTGAAAAACTTTGAGCTCTTTGACGATGGGGGCAATCGCCGGCACGACCTGAATCGCGCTCGCACCGCTGCCGACAACCGCGACACGTTTGCCTCTCAGATCCAGACCCTGTTTCCATGATGCAGTATGCACCATCGTGCCTTTGAAATCTTTTACGCCGGGAATATTGGGTACCTGCGATTCGGCAAACGGGCCGATGGCGCTCACGACAAAGCGTGCGCGCAGTGTCTCACCTTTGGCTGTTTTGATCACCCACAGGTCGTTCTGTTCGTCAAAACTCGCGGCAGTTACTTTGGTGTTGAACTTGATCTTCGGACGCAGGTCATATTTATCCGTGGTGTCGAGTATGTAGTTCTGTATCTCTTCAGATTTCGCAAACATGCGCGTCCAATCGGTGCCTTGAGAAAAAGAGAACGAATACAGATGGTTCGGCACATCGACCGCCGCCCCTGGATACTTGCTATCGCGCCATGTGCCGCCGACCTCGTCTGCCGCTTCGACGATCAGAAAGTCTTCCATGCCCGCTTCGCGCAGTTTGATCGCCATGCCCAGACCGCTAAAGCCTGCGCCAACGATTGCTACCAGTACGTCTGGTTTTATCTGTTCTGTTGCCATAAAAATCCTCCTCAAGGACGATATTAGCCGTTTTGTGCGGCGTTCAATGCATACAAAAAGATCTTATTATCGTGTAAATAAGAAAGTGAATACTTGTTCATCTTCTGCAAGAAAGGCCTGTCTGTGCGATTAAATTAATCCGACGTAGTATGCGACATAACTCGATTCGCTTCGAGTTAAATTATTAATGAAGGAATTTCGGCGGTCAGTTTATGGGGTATTCAGTCCAGCAGCGCGGTTCAACAGATGTGACATAAACCGGATTTTCTCTGCGGGCCACCGTACACCAGCTCCGTACGCAGCGCGGAGCTGGTGTACGGGCTGATTCCTAAAAATCCTATTTTTATTGTCACCCTGACACAATTTCAAAAACTGACTGCCTGTACTTGGTGGCTGAAACTCATACGTAAACCCGTTTGAGTGGCCTGGATAACAAAACCAGTGCGAACTTTTAAAATGTAGGCTTTGTCGTGCAGACGGCCCATGAGATTTGCTTGCAGGTCTCAGAGGGTGCAGTGTGCGGCAGAGCCGAATATGTTGAGGAGAACGTAAATGGCAAAAGAAAAATTTGACAGAAGTAAAACACACGTAAACGTAGGTACAATCGGCCACGTTGACCACGGTAAAACCACACTGACAGCGGCGATCACAACTGTACTCGCACGCAAATTCGGTGGAAAAAACAAAGCGGTATCATACGCTGAAATCGACAACGCTCCAGAAGAGCGCGCTCGCGGTATTACTATCGCAACATCACACCAGGAATACGAAACAGCCAACCGCCACTATGCGCACGTTGACTGCCCGGGCCACGCTGACTATGTAAAGAACATGATCACTGGTGCAGCGCAGATGGACGCAGCGATTCTCGTTGTTTCAGCTGTTGACGGTCCTATGCCACAGACTCGTGAGCACATTCTGCTTGCTAAGCAAGTGGGTGTTCCCCAGATCGTAGTGTTCCTCAATAAAGTGGATATGCTGCCAGAAGGCGACCGCAAAGAAATGCAAGAGCTCGTTGAGATGGAAGTCCGCGACCTGCTGACTAAATACGGCTTCCCAGGCAATGAAATCCCATTTGTTCCAGGTTCAGGTCTGAAAGCTGTCGAAGGCGACGCAGGCGAACTTGGTGAAGGCGCGATTATGAAACTCGCAGAGACTCTCGATTCATACGTGAAAGATCCGGTGCGAGTTGTTGATAAACCGTTCCTGATGCCCGTTGAAGACGTGTTCTCCATCACTGGCCGTGGTACAGTATGTACTGGCCGTGTAGAGCGCGGTAAAGTAAGCGTGAACGAAGAGATCGAAATCGTTGGTATCCGCGATACGCAGAAAACTATCGTCACAGGTATCGAAATGTTCCGCAAGCTGCTCGACTTCGGTCAGGCTGGCGACAACGTGGGCCTGCTGCTCCGTGGTACTAAGAAAGAAGATGTTGAGCGTGGTCAGGTAATCGTAAAGCCGGGCTCAGTGAAACCACACAAGAAATTCTCAGGCGAAGTACTCGTTCTGACAAAAGACGAAGGTGGCCGTCACACTCCATTCTTTGACAAATACCGTCCGCAGTTCTACTTCAGAACAACTGACGTAACCGGTACAATCAACCTGCCAACGGGTGTTGAGATGGTTAACCCCGGTGACAACGTAACGATCACTGCTGAACTGATCAGCCCGATCGCGATGGAGGAAGGTCTGCGCTTCGCAATTCGCGAAGGCGGCCGTACGATCGGTGCCGGTGTTGTCGGTACGATCCTCGAGTAAGAGAAAATATGGCCGCTCAGAAGATACGCGTTAAACTCAAGTCGTTCGACCAGCGGCTGCTCGACCAGTCGACCGGTGACATCGTAGGCACTGTGCAGCGTACCCGCGCGAAAATCGCGGGTCCGGTGCCGCTGCCGACCAAGATTGAAAAGTTCACCGTGCTCCGGTCGACGTTCGTGTACAAAGATGCACGCGATCAGTACGAAATGCGCACGCATTCACGACTGATCGACATTCTCGAACCAACAGAAGATACCATTGATGCGCTGATGAAGCTTCAACTTCCGGCGGGTGTCATGGTCTACATTAAATCTTGATAAGATTAAGATAAAGGGATTTCAAAAATGCAAAAAGGCTTGCTTGCAAAAAAAATCGGAATGCTCAGCGTCTGGAACGACGCGGGTGAGCAGGTCGCGGTAACCGCCGTGCAGGCAGGTCCATGCCCTGTGCTCCAGGTGAAAACAAAGGAAAAAGATGGTTATTCATCTATCCAGATTGGTTTTGGGGATATTGCAGAGAAATCTGTCGTAAAGTCAGCCAAAGGTCACCAAAAAGTAGCTAAGGAAAAAGCAGGAAAGTATGTGCGCGAAGCGATTGAGCTGCGTGACTATGCGACTGACAAGCAGGCAGGCGACGCGCTTACCTGTGACCAGTTTCAGCCTGGCGAAAAGATTTATGTAACCGGAACCAGCAAAGGTAAAGGTTTTGCCGGCGTTGTGAAGCGTTACAAATTCGGTGGTGGCCGCATGTCACACGGTTCCAAGTTTCACCGCCAACCTGGTTCAATCGGAAACAGAAAAACTCCAGGTGAGGTTATGAAAGGAAAAAAAATGCCGGGCCACAAAGGCGCGCGCAATGCAACGGTGAAGAATGTCGAAATATTCCGCATTCTGCCAGAGCAGAATGTAGTCTTGCTCAAGGGAGCAATACCGGGCGTCAAAGGCGCGACAGTATTCCTGTATCAAAATTAAGGATTTAGAATGGCATCCCTCAAAGTATATTCAAACACGGGCTCAAGCTCAGGCGAAGCGGCCATCTCTGACAAGATTGCCTCCCTCAAGGTGAACAAACACCTTATCTGGGAAGTGATCAAAGCAGAGCAGGCAAATGCACGCCAGGGTACGCACAAAACAAAAACAAAGGCCGAAGTTTCCGGTGGCGGCAAAAAGCCTTGGAAGCAAAAAGGCACAGGCAATGCGCGCCAGGGTTCAACCCGTTCGCCGCAGTGGCGCCACGGCGGTATCGTGTTCGGTCCGCTGCCGCGTGACTATACAGACGGTATTTCACGCCAGAAGAAACAAGTGGGCGTGGCTCACATTCTGGCTCAGAAAGTTCAGGATAAAAAAGTGGTCATTTATGACGGCCTGAACCTCGAGAAAGCGTCGACAAAAACAGCGTTTGAAGCAATCAGCAAAATTACTGAAGGCGCAAAGCTGCAGACCGAGGGCCGTGAAAAGAAAAAGCTGCGTAAGAGCAGCAATAAAGCACGCCATTCGATTGCAGTCATTATGTCGTCTTCTGAAACGAAAGATGCGAAGTCGCTGCGCAATATTCCGTGGGTAAAACCGATGAATTCAGCTCGCATTGCTGCTACTTCGCTTTTCTACAATGAAGGTCTGGTGATCAGTAAAGCTGCTCTGCAGGAACTCGACAAGAAGTTCTCTGCTATTTTATAGAGGAAACATGAATCTGTACGACGTAATCAAAAAACCTCTGGTGTCTGAAAAGGCTGAAGGCCTGCGGGCGCAGAATTGCTACGTGTTCGAAGTGGATATCAACGCGAACAAAACTCTGGTGAAGCAGGCGATCCGCAAAATTTTCGGTGTGACACCGCTCAAGGTGAACACTCTGGTGAGTCGTTCAGACTCGAAGGCGAACCGTTATAATATCGGCCACACGCCGCGCCGCAAAAAAGCCTATGTGTATCTTGGCAAAAATGACAAGATTGCACTCTTTGAAGGAGTCTAAAAGATTTTATGCCAATTAAGAGATTCGCTCCGAAAACCCATACTCTTCGTTACAAGACTGTTCTGCAGTCAAACGAAGTAACAGAAGCCCAGCCGTACAAGCCGCTCTTGGTTTACCTGAAAGAAACGGCAGGCCGCAATAATGCAGGCCGCATCACTGTGCGCCGCCGCGGGGGCGGTCATAAACGCCGTTTCCGTATCGTGGATTTTCGCCGTAACAAGCTGAATATTCCCGCGGTCGTCGAGACAATCGAATATGATCCAAACCGTTCAGCCAACATTGCTCTCATCTGCTACGCAGATGGAGCGCGTGCATACATCATTGCACCCCAGGGGCTGAAGGTTGGCCAAAAAATTATTTCTTCTGAAAAGGTCGAAATAGAAATCGGTAATGCGGCACCTATCGGTACATTGCCCATCGGTGCAAACGTGCATAACGTTGAGCTGACCCTGGGGCGCGGCGGTCAGCTCGCGCGCTCTGCCGGATCGTTTGCGATTATCACCGGCCGCGACGGCGAATACACTATCGTCAAGCTGCCATCGGGTGAAACGCGCAAGATTCACAGCCGGTGCATGGCGACGGTGGGTATCGTGGGGAACCATGAGCATGAGCTTGTCACGATCGGCAAAGCAGGGCGTTCGCGCTGGTTAGGAAAAAGACCCCGCGTTCGCGGTGTCGTTATGAATCCCGTTGACCATCCTCATGGCGGCGGTGAAGGTAAAACCTCGGGTGGTCGTCATCCGGTGACTCCATGGGGTAAACCAACGCGCGGCAAGAAAACGCGCAATAAGCGCAAAGCATCAGAGCGCTTCATCATTTCACGTAAAGTTCGCGTTCGGGGTGGTAAATAATGTCACGTTCACTTAAAAAAGGTCCTTTTATCGACCAGCACCTGTTCAAAAAGGTGGAAAAAGCAAAGGCAACGAGCGACAAGAAGCCGATTAAAACCTGGTCGCGCCGTTCGACCATTTTCCCTGAAATGATCGGCATGACATTTTTGGTGCATAATGGCAGCAAATTTATTCCCGTCTTTGTGAATGAAAATATCGTGGGCCATAAGCTCGGAGAATTTGCACCGACGCGGACTTACAAGGGGCACACAAGCCTCGACAAGAAAAAGACAGCACCGTCGCCGTCTAAATAGGACTCAACATGGAATCAAAAGCATCAGTTGATCAGGTCAAGATGTCGGCGCGCAAGATGCGCCTTGTCGCCAATGAAATTCGCGGTTACGAATATCCGGAAGCCGTGGACATTCTGAAGCACATTCCCCGCAAGAGTTCGCGGATTATTTTGAAGGCTCTGGTGAGCGCAGCGGCCAACGCACGGGTTATTAACCCGGGCGTGGATGAGCGTGCGCTTTTTATCAAGAAGATATTCGTCGACGGAGGACCGCTGATGAAGCGTTTTATGCCCCGTGCGCGTGGTCGTGCCGATCGTATTCAGAAGAAGACATCAAAACTGACAATCGTTCTGTCAGACGAAGGTTAAAAATGGGACAAAAAACAAATCCGGTTGGCTTACGCCTCAAGATCACCCGTACATGGGATAGCGTCTGGTATCATAAAAAAGAAAGCTACGCTGCGATTTTGCACGAAGATCTGAAGATCCGCAAACATATCAAAGATCGCTTTAACAAAAGTGGCATTGTGAAAGTGGGTATCGAGCGTTTTCCCGAAAAGGTGCATGTAAAGTTGCACAGCACGAAGCCAGGTCTTGTGATCGGCCAGCAGGGTAAAAAGATTGAAGCCCTCAAAGCTTCGCTGCGTACCATGGTGACCAAGCCGCTCGAAGTGAAGATCATCGAGGTGGCGAAGCCCGACGGGTCAGCGCAGGCGCTGGCTGAATCAGTGGCGCTGCAGCTTGAAGACCGTATGGCGTTCCGCCGGGCGATGAAAATGGCCCTGCGTTCTGCAATCCGCGCCGGTGCACTGGGTGTGCGTGTCATGGTTTCGGGCCGTTTGAACGGTGCTGATATGGCGCGTCGCGAGCAATACCTCGAAGGCCGCGTGCCACTGCACACATTGCGTGCGATTATCGATTATGGTACGGCGGAAGCTGACACTACATTCGGTAAGATAGGCGTGAAAGTATGGATTTATAATGGCGACTATCTCGAAGCAAAAGAGACAGACGAAGACAAATATACGGTAAAACGCCGCGAGGCTTGAGGCTAAAATATGCTGGCACCAAAAAGACTGAAATGGCGTAAGCCGCACACTCTGAACCTCAGAGGGTTCTCCAAGGGTGGTAACACCGTTGCATTCGGCGATCTCGGCCTCAAGGCTGTGTCGGGCGAGCGCATAACCTCACGCCAGATTGAAGCTGCGCGTGTTGCCATGATGCGTCACGTACGGCGCGGTGCAAAGGTGTGGATCCGGATCTTTCCTGACCGCCCGGTGACCAAAAAGCCGGCGGAAACCCGCCAGGGCAAGGGCAAAGGCAGTGTGGAATACTATGTGGCGATCGTCAAGCCCGGCAAAGTGATGTTTGAAATGGGCGGAGCAGACGAGAAGGTGATGACCGAAGCGCTGACCCGCGCGGCATCAAAACTCCCCATTAAAAGCAAAATCGTCAAGCGGGCTAAGTAAATGATGTTGTTTGACGGTATGTTTCAAATTCAAAATATGGATTTCTCCCATGGCTAAAGCGGACAAGAAAAAAGCGACAAAAAAGGTGAATTTTGCGGAATTAACAGACGCAGAACTGACCCGGTATCACGGCGATTTTCGCAAGGAATTGCAGGAGATCCGTTTCAGTCTGGTGACGTCATCTTATACAAACAACGCGCGCATCGGCATTCTCAAGAAAGATATTGCCCGCATTCTGACAGTACAGAACCAGCGCAAAACACAGGCGGCTAAAGCATGAGCGAGCAGAAAAAGGCGAAAAAGACCGTACAGGGTCTTGTAGTTTCCGCCAAAACACCGAAGACTATCGTTGTGAAGATCGCATTCCGTAAACAGGATGCACACTTCAAGAAAACCATCCACCAGACAAAGAAGGTGATGGCTCATGATGAGAAGACAGAAGCACGCGAAGGCGACACAGTGATTATTGAAGAGTCGCGTCCGCATTCCAAAAACAAGCGCTATGCGCTGCAGAAGATTGTTACACGCAAGGCCGATGAAGTGCCTGCAGTAGGATAAGAGGCAGATATGTTACAGATGCTTTCATGGCTGAAGGTCGCGGACAATACCGGTGCGCGGCAGGTTCAGCTGATTAAGGTTCTTGGCGGTTCCAAGAAACGATATGCCGGAGTGGGTGATGTGATCGTCGTGGCTGTGAAGTCTGCGACTCCTGCTTACGGAATAAAAGATTCCATGGGCAAAAAGGACCACAAGAAGCAAGTTCAGCGCGCGGTGATCGTGCGCACAAAAAAAGAACTGCGTCGTGCCGATGGTTCATACATCCGCTTTGACGAGAATGCATGTGCTTTGATTGATAACCAGAATAATCCCAAAGGGACGCGTATTTTCGGGCCTGTTGCTCGTGAATTGCGGGACCGGCAGTTCATGAAGATTATTTCTCTGGCGCCCGAAGTGTTGTGAGGATTTATGAAAGCTGCGCCTGAAAAAACCAAAACCCGCCTCAAGGTCAAAGACGAAGTGATCGTCATTGCCGGCAAACATAAGAAATCGCGCGGCGAAGTGCTGCGCATCGACCGCGAAAAACTGCAGATTGTTGTCAAAGGTGTAAACCTGAGAAAGCGATTTGCGCGCCCAACGCAGGAAAACCCGAAAGGCGGCGTTATCGAAATTGAAATGCCGATTGCGCTTTCGAACGTTCAATATTACGATTCTAAGGAAAAAAAGGCCACACGCATCGCGTATGGTCAGGATAAAGGCGGAAAAAAGGCGCGTCTGTCGATCGCCTCTGACCGTAAAAGGACATTGGATTAATTTATGGCAACGGCAACGGTAAAAACAAATCCCCCGCGCTTGCGCAAACTCTACAACGAAAAGATTCGGGGTGAGCTGAAGCAGGAATTGGGTGTTTCTTCGATCATGCAGGTTCCGGTTCTTAAGAAAATCGTGCTGAACGTGGGGGCCGGCTTTGCGGTGGCAAACCCGAAATCCCTGGACTCTGTTGTGACGGAGCTTGGCGCGATTACCGGTCAGGCACCTGTGAAGACGCGCGCTAAAGAGGCGATTTCTAACTTTAAACTGCGCGAAGGTCTGGCGATTGGCGTGATGGTAACCCTGCGCGGCGACCGCATGTACGAATTTCTCGATCGTCTGGTTAATGTAGCTTTGCCCCGCGTACGCGACTTCAATGGCCTCAGCCCGAAATCGTTTGATGCACGTGGTAACTACAGTCTTGGTATTAAAGAGCAGATTATCTTTCCAGAAATCTCTTTTGATGATGTTGATCAGATTCATGGTATGGATGTTACGCTGGTGATGCAGTCCGAGGGACCCGAGCACTCAGCAAAGCTGCTGGAGAAATTCAATTTCCCGCTGCGTAAGAATACCAAGTCGGAAAATAAATAAGGAACGGAACAGAGTATGGCGAAGAAATCGATGGAGATAAAGGCGGCTCGCAAGCCGAAATATTCCGCCCGTGCGTATAACCGCTGCCCGCTGTGTGGTCGTGCACACGGCTACATGCGCCGTTTTGAAATGTGCCGTATCTGCTTTCGCGAAAACGCGTCACGGGGCTTGATCCCGGGCGTGAGCAAATCTTCTTGGTGAGAAAATTATGACAAACGATCTTATAGCTGATATGTTAACGCGGATCCGCAATGCAGGACGCGCAGGACACGAAAATGTTGAAGTGCGTATTAATAACGTGTGCGAAAAAATTCTCGGAATTATGAAAACCGAAGGCTTTATCGACAGTTACGTGGTTTTCAAAAGCTCTGCGGCGCGTATGGCAAAAATTGACCTGCGCTACTACCAGAGCAAGCCGGTGTTTTCTGCGATCGAGCGGGTATCAAAGCCCGGTCGCCGCATCTACCTACCATGGAAAGAGATTCGTCCCACGCGTAATAACATGGGTCTGAGTATCTATTCAACGCCAAAAGGTGTGCTTTCGGAAAAGGAAGCGAAATTCCAGCATGTCGGTGGGGAATATCTCTGCCGCATTTATTGAGGTTATATGTCACGTATCGGAAATAAACCCATTGATCTGCCCGCCGGTGTAACGATCACTGAAGCTGCAAATCAGCTCACAGTGAAAGGCCCCAAAGGCTCCTTGCAAACGCCGATTTTCCCAGGGCTGAAAGTTGATATTTCAGGAAATATTGCACAAGTATCGCGGGCCAATGATGAAAAAGATTTGCGCGCTAAACACGGTCTGGTGCGCTCGCTGCTGCAGAATTGTGTAACCGGTACGACAACGGGCTACTCACAGATTTTGATACTCCAGGGTGTGGGCTATCGCGCACAGAAGAAAGGCAAAGACGTCGTGTTTAGCCTCGGTTTTTCACACGATGTAGTGTTCAATGAACCTGCGGATGTCGTCGTTGAAGTATTGGAAAACACCAAACTCAAGGTGAGCGGTGTAGATAAACAGCGTGTTGGTCAGGTTGCAGCACAGATTCGCGGGTTTAAAGAACCAGAGCCATATAAAGGCAAAGGTATCCGCTATGAGAACGAGCATGTTCGTCGCAAGGCCGGTAAAGCCGGTAGCAAGAAGTAACAGGGGAATATAGATGCCATCGGTAGCAAGACTCAATCGACAGAAGGCCAAGCGGGTGATGCGCGTTCGCGCAGGACTGCGAAGTGGAAACCGCGCCGGTAAACGCCGCATTTATTTTCATGTGTCGGGCAAACACCTGTATGCGCAGGTGTTCGACGATGCGGCAGGCAAAACGCTGCTGTCATGCTCGACTCTGGATAAAGCAGTGCAGGGCGCGGAAACCAAGTCGTTCAAGAGCAAGACCTATTCAGCAAAACTGGCACAAACGCTGGTGGCTAAGATGGAATCTGCAAAACTGAAACTGGATGAAGGCTATATTTTTGACCGGGGTGCAAAACTGTATCATGGTCGCGTGAAGAGCTTCGCGGATGCACTCCGTGAAAAGGGCGTCAAGATCTAGATCTGACAGGAAATTATGGAAGAATCAAAACAAGGCAGAAAACCAGGTGGCCGCAAGAAAAACGGCCCGAAAGAAGGCGTCAAAAAGAACCTTCTTGAAATCGACGGCCAGACCATCGAGCTCACAGAGCGCGTTGTCAGCATGGCGCGCGTCGCGAAAGTTGTGAAAGGTGGTCGCCGCTTTTCATTCAACGCGCTGACCGTAGTCGGCGATGGCCAGTCTTATGTCGGGTTGGGATTCGGTAAGGCAAAGGAAGTACCTGAAGCCATTCGCAAGTCAATTGAAGACGCGAAAAAGAACGTGATGCGCATTCGTCGCAAAGGCTCAAGCATTCCTCACGAAGTCATCGGCCGTTTTAAATCGGCACGTGTGCTGCTGAAACCGGGATCTCCAGGTACGGGCATTATCGCGGGTGCGTCGGTGCGCGCGATTGTCGAGCTTGCAGGCATTAATGACATTCTGACGAAATGCCTCGGTTCTTCAAACCCGCTGAACATTGTGAAGGCAACACTCGATGGCCTGCGCCAATTGGGCAGCATCGAAGAAATGAAAGCCCGCCGCGGAATTCCGCTGCCGGTGCTATTCGGAAATTATGCAAAAATGCGCCGTGACGAGAAGCGTCAGGCGATCGGCGGAGCGGTACCAGTTGTTGCTCCAGCAGCAGCTGCACAGGTGGCGGCTCCGGCCGCGCCAACGACCTGAGGGTAATTGAATGAAAAAAGTTCGCATCACACAAACACGCAGCAACATCCGCAAATCAGATAAGCAAAAAGCGACGCTGATGGCGCTCGGTCTGCGCCGCGTCGGTATGACGCGTGAGCACGTGGTTACTCCGCAGTTGGCGGGTATGATCAAAAAGGTCGATTTTCTCATAAAAGTAGAGGCAATCTGATGAACGAACTGAAACCCAACCCCGGCGCCAATAAGCGCCCAAAAATTGTGGGCCGTGGTACATCGAGCGGTCACGGGAAAACTTCAGGTCGTGGTGGCAAAGGCCAGACTGCGCGTAACGGCGGTAATATTCCGGCGCGCTTTGAAGGTGGTCAGTGGCCACTCTATCGCCGCATTCCAAAACGCGGTTTCCAGAATGCGTTCCGCGTTGAATACACTCCGGTCAATATTCTGGTCCTGGCGAAGTATATCGCCGAAGGGAAACTGAGTGACGCCGCAATTGACCTTGCTTCTCTCAAAAAAGCCGGCCTCGTGCCCAAAAGTTCAGAAGCTTGGAAATTACTCGGCAAAGTCGACGGCAAACAGGTCTCGCTTTCAGGCAAGAACATCAAAGCGGATGCGGTGAGCGAAGCGGCGCGTAAGATTGCCGAAGGCGCAGGCGCTAAAGTTGAAGTAATCATTGCTAAATCGAAAGTTCTGGAAAAAGGCAAAAAAGCAACTAAATGATCCGTGCCATAGTCACCATCTTTACTGTTCCTGATCTTCGCAAGAAGATCCTGTTTACGCTCGGCATGCTGCTGTTGTTCCGCATCGGTGCGCACATCACGGTTCCGGGTCTGGATTTCAAAGTATTGCACGACTATTTCAGTAAAGCAGCAGGCGGCCAGAGCGGTAACCTGACTGACTATATCGACCTTTTTGCCGGTGGTGCTTTTAAGCGGCTTTCGGTTTTTGCTCTGGGTATTATGCCCTACATCTCCGCTTCGATCATCATGCAGATCATGATGGTAGCGGTTCCTTCACTGCAGCGCCTTGCTAAAGAAGGCGATTTCGGTCGTAAGAAAATCAACCAATACACGCGTTACGGCACGGTCTTGCTTTGCGCTCTGCAGGCATACGGTATTACCGTCTATATCACCTCTCTGCACTTTGAAGCGCAGCAGGGTGGCAAGGGCATGCTCATTGCGGGCGGTCCTGGTTTCAATTTCACGGCGATGACGATGCTCACGATCACGGCAGGCACAATTCTGCTGATGTGGATGGGTGAACTCATCACCGAGCGCGGTATCGGAAACGGTACTTCGCTCATTATCTTTGCCGGTATTATCGCCGGTGCACCCGCGGCTCTGGGCCAGTTTCTGGGCGATATCCGCAGCAATCAGGCAGATGCTATTCTTGCGCTGATTCTCCTTATTCTATTTATTGCCATGATTGGCATGTCTATTTTGCTGAGTGAAGGCCAGCGGAAGATTCCGTTGCAGTACGGTAAGCGCATTGTCGGTCGCCGTATGGTACAGGGTGCCAGCCAGACGCTGCCCATCAAGGTGAACGCCGCGAACGTGATGCCGATCATTTTTGCTTCGTCGCTGATGATCTTTCCTTCGCAGATTGCAAGTTACTTTGGTTCACGCTACCAAGGCTTCGCTGAAACTATCCAGAAATATCTCGCGCCCGGTACACTGACTTACTTCATCATCTATATCCTGCTGATTCTATTCTTTGCGTATTTCTACACAACGATCCAGTACAATCCGAAAGAGATTGCCGAAGCGCTGAAGAAAAATGGCGGATATATTCCTGGTGTGCGTCCTGGTGCGCATACTGAAGAGACGCTCGAGCGCATTCTGAACAGAATCACGCTTTCGGGTGCAATCTTTCTCGCCTTTGTGGCGATCGCTCCTGATATTTTCATTAAACTGTGGAGTCTTGAGAAATACTCACAATTGATTCACCTTTTTGGCGGTACATCATTGCTGATTACCGTGGGCGTAGCGCTCGATACGCTGAAGCAGATTGAAAGCCAGCTGATCATGCGCCACTATGACGGTTTTATGGACCGCTCGAAGAAAGGTGCCGGACGCGGTGCACGGGTGGTCAGGTAAATCGCATGCAGCTGATTTTTCTGGGACCACCGGGGGCAGGCAAGGGCACGCAGGCCAAGATATTTCTCGACCGCTCGGGAATTGTGCAGATTTCTACGGGTGACATTCTGCGCGCTGCGGTAAGCAATGGTACAGACCTGGGCAAACAAGCCAAGGCATTCATGGATAAGGGCGAACTGGTACCAGATTCCGTGGTGATCGGTATAATTGAGCAGCGTATCCAGGAAACAGACTGCAAAAAAGGATTTGTTCTCGATGGTTTCCCGCGCACAATCGAACAGGCTGAGGCGCTGGATGCAATTCTGGCGAAGCTGAACATCGCACTGAATCATGTTGTGAATTTTGAAGTACCCGATGAAGAGCTGGTTCAGCGTTTGATGGGTAGGGCCGCGCAAGAGGGCCGTTCAGACGACAATCCTGAATCGATAAAAAATCGCTTGCAAATTTTTAAAGATAAGACACAGCCACTAATCCGTTATTACGAAGGCAAGGCAATTCTCCGCCACATTAACGGCACAGGCTCGACGGCAGAAATTGCCGAAAAAGTCAAGACCGTTGTCGGAGTATGACGTGGCGGTCAAGATATACACGAGCAAAGAGGTTTCGCAGATCATGGAATCGGGCATGATCGCCTATGAGACCCATATGCGCATCCGCGAGCATATCCGCCCGGGTGTTTCGACTGCCGAGCTCGACGAGGTGGCGCGTGAGTTCATTTACTCCAAAAAGGCTAAACCGGCCTTTCTGGGGCTGTATGGTTTCCCGGCGTGCATCTGCGCGTGTGTGAACGACAGTGTGGTGCATGGTATTCCCGATGAGAAGACCGTGATCAGAGAGGGAGATGTGCTGAGCATCGACCTCGGAGTGGGTTACAACGGGTACTTTTCCGATACGGCGTGGACTTGGCCGGTTGGTGAAGTTTCGGCCGATGCGCGCGAGCTGGTGACGGTGACGCAAGAGTGCCTGTACAAAGGCATTGCCGAAGCACAGGTGGATAATCGCATAGGCGCGATCGGTGAAGTTGTGCAGAAACATGCGGAAGGCCATGGCTTCGGCGTGGTTCGGCAACTGGTGGGGCACGGTATCGGCAAAGCGATCCATGAAGAACCGCAGGTGCCGAATTTCGGTCGTCGCAAAGATGGTATTAAAATGCGGGCGGGAATGGTTATCGCGATTGAACCGATGATCAATGCCGGCACGTATAATGTTTTTACAGATTCTGATAAGTGGACTGTCAGAACAAAGGATGGCAAGCTGAGTGCTCATTTTGAGCACACGGTGGCGGTCACGAGTTCAGGTCCTGTCATTTGCACAATGCCCAAAGGTGCGAATGCCAATGTTTTTGAAATGATGGGGTTAGAGACAGTTGGAGTGAGTGCATGAAAGTCAGAGCATCAGTTAGAAAAATTTGTCCACATTGCAAGGTGATTCGCCGCGCGGGCATAATCCGCGTGATCTGCAAATCGAATCCGCGGCATAAACAGAGGCAGAGGTAAAAAATGGCACGTATTGAAGGTATTGATTTACCAAACCAGAAGAGGGTCGTGATCGGCCTCACATATATCTACGGTATCGGGCCGAAAGCTGCCAGTGATATTGTAGCCAAGGCGGGTATTCCGCTCGCGAAGCGGGTGCATGAGCTGTCTGAAGACGAAGTGGGCAAGATTAAAAAGATCATAGACACAGATTACACTGTCGAAGGTGCTCTGCGCTCCAAGGTGCAGTTGGATATGAAGCGCCTCGTGGATACGAACAGTTACCGCGGCAGTCGTCACCGTCGTGGTTTGCCCGCACGTGGCCAGCGCACCAAAACCAACGCGCGCACGCGTAAAGGTCGTCGTGTGACCGTGGCCGGCAAAAAGACGGCACCGAGCAAAGGTTGATAAAGGAATAATATGAGCGAAGAAGTAAAAGAAGCAGCGACGGGCGAAGAAGCTAAAGTAAAAAAGACGAAAGACAACAAAGGGCGCGTACCCCGCGGCCGTGTCTATATCAATGCCACATTCAACAACACGATCATTACGATCACGGATATGAATGGCAATTCGATCGCCTGGGCATCGGGTGGTTCACTCGAGTTCAAAGGCTCACGCAAGGCAACGCCTTATGCAGCGCAGCTTGCTGCGCGTTCCGCTCTCGACAAGGCACGCGAACGCGGCCTGCACGAAGTTGAAATTTACGTGAGAGGTCCCGGCGTAGGTCGCGAACAGGCGATCAGAACGCTCGCAGCTTCGGGGCTGCGTGTCAGCCTCATCAAAGACATCACTCCTGTGCCGCACAACGGGTGCCGGCCGCGCAAGAAGCGCAGGGTTTAAGAGGAAAGAAGAACTATGGCAAGAGCAATTGGACCAGCATGTAAGTTGTGCAGGCGCGAGGGATTAAAACTGTTCCTCAAAGGCCAGAAATGCATGACAGATAAATGCATTTTTAACAAAAGAAAAAATCCTCCGGGCCCACCACCGAAGCGCAAGCCGAAGATGTCAGGGTATGCTACACAGCTGCGTGAAAAGCAAAAGGTAAAGCGTGTTTATGGCTTGCTCGAAAGGCCGTTCCGCAATTACTTTGAAACGGCGTCGCGCCAGCGCGGTATCACCGGTGAAAACCTGCTGATTCTGCTCGAGCGCCGTCTCGACAATGCACTGTACCGTGTAGGCGTCGCTTCATCGCGTGCGCAGGCGCGTAACTTCATCACGCACGGTCACATTCGTGTGAACGATCGCCGGGTCGATATCCCGAGCTTTAAAGTTTCGATCGGCGACGTGATTGGTCTGGGTGAGAAGCTCAAAACCAATAAGGTTATCGCTGAAAACGTAGAAATGTCCAAGAATGCAGGCCTCATCGCCGATTGGATGGAACTGGGTGAAGACGGAAAATCCGCAAAAGTGGTAAAATTGCCATCGCGCGAGAACGTTGACATTCCAATTAAAGAGAACGTCATCGTCGAGTTGTACTCGAAATAATTAACGGAGAAAGAATGGCAAAAGCAGCACCGAAGAATCTGTTGAAAGGACTGAAGCGGCCGAAATCCGCGGAATTCCAGCACGTAGAAACGCGTCCTGATTACGGCAAGTTTGTCGCTGAGCCGTTTGAAAAAGGCTTCGGCGTGACTATTGCCAACAGTCTGCGCCGCGTTCTCATGTCATATATTGAGGGTGCAGCCATTGTTGCCGTCAAAATCGAAGGCGTGAGCCACGAGTTCTCGACGATGCCCGGCATCAAAGAAGACGTGACGCGCCTGATTCTGAACCTTAAGCGCGTTCGCCTCAAGCTCGACGGCCAGGGACCACTGACTCTTGAAGTCGAAAAGAAAGGCGCCGGCGTTCTTATGGCAGCAGATTTTGCTGTGTCGAACAGCGTTGAAGTGATGAACCCAGATCTCGTGCTCGCTCACATGAACGAAGACGCGAACCTGAAGATGACTCTGCAGATCGACAAAGGTCGCGGTTATCTGCCGGCAGAAATCACCAAGAAGATGATCGATGAAGTGGGTGTCATTCCCATCGATGCCCTGTTCTCACCGATCACGAAGGTCAACTTTGAGATCAACGAAACGCGTGTGGATCAGCGCACAGACTACGATAAGGTAACTTTCGAAATCTGGACCGACATGACAATCTCGCCCGAAGACGCGATGGCGTATGCAGCGAAGATTCTCAAGGAACACCTGACTGTATTCATCAATTTCGCCGAAGAAATGTATGAAGAAGAAGAGGAATTCGATGAAACCGATGAGCGCCTGAAAAAGGCGATGCAGGTTGCACTCGAAGACATGGAAATGTCAGTCCGCAGTATCGCGGTATTGCGCAGCCTCGATATGAGAAACGTAAAAGATATCGTCACGCGCTATGAAGACGACCTGCGCAAAAGTAAGCACTACTCTGATAAAGTACTGCTGCAGCTGAAAAGCAAACTCGCGAATATGAACTTGGCGTTCGGCATGCGCGACGGTCGCTGATCTGAAGACGGAGAGGAATTATGATTAAAGGCAATAAGGTAAAGCACCTCAACAAGAAAGTAGGGCATCGCCAGGCGATGCTCGGAAATCTTGTGCAGTCGCTGTTCTTTCACGAGAACATCACCACTACGGTGGCAAAAGCCAAAGTGGCGCGCCAGATCGCTGAAAAGCTGATCACGCGTGCACGCGAGAACCAGAAGGCAACGCTGAGCCCAGCGGAAAAAGTGCATAATGTGCGCGAAGCGGGCAAGATTGTGCGCGATAAAGAAATTCTGCACAAGTTGTTCAATGACATTGCACCACGTTTTGTTTCGCGCCCCGGCGGCTACACACGCATTCTGCGTGTCGGCCAGCGTATCTCTGACGCATCGCAGATGGCGATTTTGCAGTTGGTCGAACTGAAAGAACTCGCGCAACTGAAAGAAGACCGCAGCAAGGTGCGCGCAGCCCGTAAAAAAGGCGGCAAAAAATCAGCGAAACCTGCAGCAGAAAAGAAAGCGGCTGAGAAGCCGGCAAAAGAGAAAAAGGCCAAAGCGAAGTAATTTTTTACTTCTTTCCGGCGAAGGCGCATCCTGGTGGTGCGCCTTTTTTTTGTTCTCACGGATTTTTCGCGCACAGAGGAACAAACGCGATGTGGGGGTAGTGGCAGCATTTGAGTCCCGCCGCAACGCGGCGGGACTCAAATGCTGTGTTTCCCTCTCTCAATTCGCGCGTGCACCCCACGTGCGATTAGACTGCAATGTGGTTGCGGCGGCGTTTCGCTACGGGGAACAGGATGAAGTATATAATTCCAAATCGGGCAGGGTGTAATGTCAGTAAAGACGATTAACGATATCAGAAAATCTTATCTGGACTTTTTTGAGTCCCGCAAGCATCAAAAAATGCCCAGTGCATCGCTTTTGCCTGCAGCAGACCCCACGTTACTTTTTACAACGGCCGGCATGGTGCCTTTCAAAGACTTTTTTTCCGGTGCGAAAAATCCGCCATCACCCCGCCTTGCCTCGGTGCAGAAGTGCCTGCGCACGACAGATCTCGAATCGGTCGGCAAAACCAAACGCCACCTGTCTTTTTTCGAGATGCTGGGCAATTTCAGTTTCGGTGATTATTTCAAGAAAGAAGCCATCGAATTTGCCTGGGAATATTCGACGCAATTTCTGCCATTTCCCAAAGAAAAAATCTGGATCAGCATTTTTGAAAACGACGACGAGGCGCATGACATCTGGCACAAGCACATCGGTGTGCCGAAAGAGCGTATTGTGCGCCTCGGCCGCGCCGACAACTTCTGGGGTCCTGCCGGTGAAGCGGGTGCGTGTGGGCCGTGCAGCGAGCTCTATCTTGACCGCGGCGAAGAATTCGGTACAGACGCTGAAAACCAGGCGCCAGGTGGTTCGGGCGACCGTTTCATGGAGTTCTGGAATCTTGTCTTCAACCAGTTTGACTTTCAGAAGGGCGAATATCTCCCGTTGGCGCAGACGGGCATCGATACGGGTGCCGGCCTCGAGCGCCTGGCGACGTTGGTGCAGGGAGTGGATTCCGTTTTTGATACCGATGAGTTGCAGCGCCTGCGGGAATCGGCAGCGAATATTTTTTCGGCTGAGTACACCGGTGACGGTGTAATTCCGCTGCGTGTGCTCACTGACCACGTGAGAACGCTGACCTTTGCCATGTCTGACGGTATTTTTCCG
>Ga0154020_10000955_pt1 | contig 35719 bp, 29 predicted proteins | sample Klosneuvirus_201_FD_109709 | JGI IMG/M metagenome (GOLD analysis project Ga0154020, IMG submission 109709) | Active sludge microbial communities from wastewater, Klosterneuburg, Austria - Klosneuvirus_20160825_MG | ecosystem: Engineered > WWTP > Aerobic digester > Activated sludge | place...
AGCCTGGGTGCTGGCGAAGTTGCAGAGACTCGTGCTGGCCGACGCCGAGGGCGTCGATGATGCGGTTGAACGATTCGTTGAAGGATTCAGGGACAAGCAGGACATCGGGACCGACGTGCGGCCCGCGAAGCGCGAGTTGGCCCAGATCGAGGCGACCGTCGAGACTCTGCTGACCGGCCTCGATCCGGCGAACCTCCCGCTGGTGAACGACCGCCTCTCGCAGTTGCGCCGCCGCCGCGAGGCCTTGCTTCAGCAGGTCCGCCTGTCCGAGGCCGCCTCGGCGCATATGGACGAACCCGCGCTGCGGCGGTGGGCCAAGGAGCGCCTCGGCCTGCTGGCCGACATGGCGGGCGGGCGGCGCGACGAGAAGGCCCGCCAGGCGCTCGCGTCCTACGTGGACGAACTGGTCATCGATCCTGGGGCCAAGACCGGGTACCTCGTCGTGAACGCGAACGTGGCGGCCCTGGGCGGAAACGGCGGCCTCGTGGCGGTGGGCGGTGGCCCCCAAAAACCACGCGACCCGCCTTGCGGCGGGTCGGGGTTTGATGCAATAGCGGGGGCTGGATTTGAACCAGCGACCTTCGGGTTATGAGCCCGACGAGCTACCGGGCTGCTCCACCCCGCAATCTAGTGGGCAGGTTGTAGGCCCCGCCCCACTCAGAATCAACCTCTCCCTTCCCCCAGCGCCGTAAATGCCCTGTTTCAGGCCGCCAACGCGCATCCCCGCGGCTCTCCGCACGCCACGCTCTGCCGCCCAGCTCTCCGCCCCGCGCCCGGCCACTCCCTCGCCACCATTACCGCCCCACTCCCCCCCGCACGACCCACACGCGCGTCTAGGATCGGACCCCATGCCCGAAACCCTCAACGTACTTCTCATCGGTGGCGGCGCACGCGAGCACGCGCTCGCCATCGCCATCTCACGCTCCCCTCGCCTTCGCACCCTCTACACCACCCACCCATCCAACCCCGGCCTCGCTGCGCTCGCGCAGCCCGTGGACGTCCCCGTCAGCGCCCGGGAGTTCTATCGCCTCGAGCAGTTCATCGCCCGACAGTCCATCGACCTCATCGTGATCGGGCCCGAAGAGCCCCTCGCCGAGGGCTACGCCGACCGCCTCCGCACGCCCACCACGCGCGTCTTCGGCCACAGCAAGGACGCCGCTCAGCTCGAGGCCAACAAGGCCTGGTGCAAGCAGATTCTCCGCTCCGCCTCCATCCCCACCGCCGAGGCCCGCGCCTTCACAGACCCCGAGGCCGCCCGCGTCTACTTCGAATCCCGCGAGGGCGACGACCCGCTCCTCGCCAAGCTCGCCGAAGAGTCCTCCAAGTTCCGCGACCCGCAGGACCGACGAAAGTTCATCGAGCAGAAAATCCACGCCTCCCGCGAACTCCAGACCGCCTATGCCGCGCCGCGTGCCGACCTCCCGGTCCTCAAGGCCGCCGGCCTCGCCAAGGGCAAGGGCGTCGTCCTCCCGGGCTCCCTCGCCGAGGCCATCGCCGCCATCGACGCCATGATGGTCCGCCAGGTCTTCGGCGACGCCGGCCGCCAGGTCGTCATCGAAGAACGCCTCACCGGTCCGGAGGTCTCCGTTCTCGCCCTCACCGATGGCCGCACGCTCCTGGTCCTCCCGCCATGCCAGGACCACAAACGCCTCGGCGACGGCGACACCGGCCCAAACACGGGCGGCATGGGCGCCTTCTGCCCCACCGCCACCGTCGACGAGGCCCTCATGTCCCGCGTCGAACGCGAGATCCTCGTCCCAACGCTCGACGCCCTCCGCCGAGAGGGAATCTCCTGCACCGGCGTCCTCTACGCGGGTCTCATGCTCACCCACGCCGGCCCCAAGGTTCTCGAATACAACGTCCGCTTCGGCGACCCCGAGTGCCAGCCCCTCATGGCGCGCCTCAGGTCCGACATCATCGAGCTGATGCTCGCCGCCTGCGACGGCAAGCTCGAGGACGCCCGCGTCGAGTGGGACCCGCGCCCCGCCTGCTGCGTCGTCCTCGCCAGCGCTGGCTACCCAGAGTCCTCCACCAAGGGCGTCCCCATCCACGGCCTCGACGCCGCCGCGAAACTCTCCGACGTCACCGTCACCCACGCCGCAACGCGCCGCCTGTCCGACGGCACCATTGTGACCGATGGCGGTCGCGTCCTAAGCGTTACCGCGCTTGGCGACACTATGGCCGACGCCCGCCGAAAGGCCTACCAAGCCTGCGACCTCATCACCTTCAAGGGCAAGGTCTACCGCACCGACATCGCCGCCTCCGCGACCTGACTTTGGTGATCTCCGGTAGCCCGGCGTGGCACCGCTCTCCACAGCGGTCGCCTTGAATACGCCCGCGCTCTAGCGCCTCGCCGCGACCACGCCCCGCAGCCACTCCGGCACGCCCACCGCCGCCCCCGCCGCATACACCCGGCTCACGCCTCCCGCCCGCACGACCACGCGCGGCCCGCCCACTTCCATCACCCCGATCTCCGCCTGCCGAACAGACGTCCCCCCCACCGCCGCGTGCACCACAGCCAGCCACTCCACACCCTCGGGTGCCTCGACCTGCACCCGCTCCGCACGCGCCTCGCTCAGCAGCTTCGCCACCGCCGCCGCGCCCGACGCAACCTCAGACCTCGCCCCTTCACCGCCACGCCGCGCCCATCCCTCAATCCCGCGGCTGAACGTTGCGACCGTCTCCCCCTCCGCACCCGCAGCACACACCCACAACTCGCGCACGTCAGCCGCCGCGAGGCTCCACGCCACGCGAGAGATCACCGCCTCCACCCGGGTGGGGATCGGCACCGCCCTCGTGGTCACCGCGGCGTACGCCGGTCCCCACGCCGGCGTGCGGACACCCGTGCCCGCGTCAACCCATTCCGCGTGAATGCGCGCCAAGTGCGTCGCGCCCCCGCCACCGATCGGCACCCCCAGCCTCAACTCCTGCACCAGCGTGCGCGACACCACCTCGCTTCCCTCCAGCCGTCGCGATTCCGACTCCACCACAACCACAACGCTCGGGGTCTGCGTCACTCCGGGTTCGGCGTCCTCCTTCGGCACGAAGCGCACGATCTCAACGTCCATCAGCCCCGCCAGCGCCCGTTGCACCACCTCCGACTCCGCCTCCGCCATCACCGGCGCCGACACCGTCCACCGCCCGCGCGCCCGCGTCAGGCTCAGGACCTCTTCACCCGCGCGAACCCGCAGCACATCGGGCTCGGTCTGCCCGCTCGCCAGCGCGCGGTCCGCCCGCCACGCCGAGAGTGAGGCCGGCTCGAAGACCGGCGCGAGCCCCGCCTGCCCGTGCGCGCTCAGCATCCGGCCCGGCTCGCCCTCCACCTCGATCGGCGTCATGCCGCCCAGGGCCTGCGTGCCCACGCGCAACCGCCGCACCGCACCATCGATCGTGATGTACACCTCCGCCGCGCCGTCCAGGTGCGAACCCTCACCCCCGCCCTCCGTCGGCACCGCCTCCGCGAGCAATCGCAGCGCCCCCCGCACGCGCTCAGGCTGCGCGGGCCATGTCGCTCCGTCAGCCCCCCGCCACAGCCAGGTCCCGGGCGCGGTCTGCTCGAAGCGCACCACCTCTCCGCGCGCACGCACCTCCACGAGGCTCGCCCCCGCCTCTCCCAGCCCCGCCACCCACGCCGGAAGCCCCTCCCGCGACGGCGCCGCCGTCCGGCCGCTCATCAGCCACCACACCGGCACAAGCCCGATGCACACCAGCAACGACACGAGCGCCATCCGCTTCATGCTGGACTCCGCCGCGCGGTGCTCCGAACGCTCCGGGTGGCACCGCTCTCCAGAGCGGTGCTCCGAACTCCCCCGCCGCACCACACGCTACGCCTACACGCCCCGCAAGTCCTGCGAGTCCCGAACGCCCAGCGTCGCGTAGATCTCACGTGTCGCCGTCGACCGGTTCAGCGTATAGAAGTGCACACCCGCCACCCCATGATCCAACAGGTCGCGGCATTGCTCCGTCGCCCAGTGCACGCCCACCCGCTTCACCGCGTCCGGATCGCCCCCCGTCCGGTTGATCGCCCGGATCAACGGCGCCGGGAAGCGGCTGCCAAGCGCCAGGTCCGCCATCCGCTGCATCCCCGCCAGAGACGTGATCGGCATCACGCCCGCGATGATCGGCACACGGACCCCGGCCAGCTCGCATCGCGAGCGAAAGTCATAAAAGTCCCTGTTGTCGAAGAACAGTTGCGTCACGATGAAGTCCGCGCCCGCGTCAATCTTCGCCTTCAGCCGGTCCAGTTCCACCAGCCGGTTGGGCGTTTCCGCGTGGCCTTCCGGATAGCCCGCGACCCCGATCCCGAACCCGCGCCGGTCCGGATGCGCCCGGCCCACGTTGAACTCGCGGATGCACTTCACCAGGTCCGCCGCGTAGCGAAAGTCCTTCCACGCACTCTCCCCCTCGCCCAGCCCGCGCGGCACGTCCCCCCGCAGCGCCATGATGTTCGAGATTCCCGCCCCCGCGTACCGCTCCAGGATCGCCTCGATCTCCGCCCTCGAATGGCACACGCACGTGAGGTGCGGAATCGGGTCCAGCGTCGTCGTCGTCCGCAGCTTCACCACCAACTCGTGCGTCATCTCGCGTGTGGAGCCCCCCGCCCCATACGTCACCGACACAAACGAGGGCTTCAGCGGCGCCAGCTCGCTGATGTTCTGGAAGAGGTCCGCCCCCATCGTGTCCGACTTGGGCGGAAAGAACTCGAAGGAAAACGTAGAACCCTGAAGTTTGACGATGTCGGCGATGTGCATGCGTCACCCGGCCCCGGGCTACTTCTTTCCGGGCAGCAGCCCCTTGAGCCCATCACCAACGCCCTTCACCACGTCCTCGGCACCCTTCTGCAGTTCCTTGCCCGCGTCCTGCACCACCCCGCCCAGCCCCTCGATCGCCGACTTCGCCGCGTCCCCAACCTTGCCCACCGACTCGATGCCGAGCTTGTCCAGCCCCGGAAGCTGCGAGAGCCCGCCCTTCAGATCGGTCAGAAGGTCGGCCGGGATGATCCCGCCCCCTTCCGCCGCCGCGGACGCCATCACCGCCTTCACGATGTCCCCCGCGAGTTGGCCCATCGAGACGCCGCCCTCGGCCGTTCCCACGTTCGACAGCCTGACCTCGTGGATCGGTACCGTCACCTCGGAGACGCTGCCCGGCAGCCCGATGAGGTCCGCCTTCACCTTCACGTCCCGGATCAGGACCTGGCGGACGATGAACTTCTTGCCGCTGGACTCCGCCGAGGGCTTGGACTCCGCGCCCTGCAGCTTCTTCAGGTTGTCCATGATCGTCTGGTAGTTGGCGCCCTTGGAGTTCCGCTCGAGGTTGAGCCGGATCCCCGAGAGCTCCAGAATCGGAATCTCCACCACGTCCTTGGTGAGGGTCCCCAGCCCCACCTCCACGCCGCCGGTCCCCAGCTCGAAGAACGCCGCGTCCTTGTACCCCGGCGGATTCTGCACCGAGAGCCCCTGCATCGCGAACGTGCCGGACATGATGCCCACGTCCGCGCTCCCCAGCGTGGTGGGCACCCCAAGGGCATAGGTCGAGCCCTTCTCGATGCCCGTCTTCGCGATCGAGTCCGCGTACAGCACGCCCGCGCCGAGCGCGAGCACGACGACCACGAACAGGACGACGACCACCACGCCGAGTTTCTTCACAATCTTCATGTGCCGCTCCTTCGCCGCTGGCCTGCTCGCCCCGGATGGCCATGCCATCCCGACCCCGGCCCCACAGCCTAGGTTCTGTTTGGCGCCTGCTCCGGGTGGCGCCGCTCTCCGAAACGGTGCCCTTCACAAGCCGTCATTCAGGTCCCGGCTCCACACCCGCACATCTAGTACCGGTAGTGGTTGGGCTTGTACGGGCCGTCCATGGGCACGCCAAGGTACGTCGCCTGGTCCTCGGTGAGCTTTGTCAGCCGCACGCCCAGCTTCTCCAGGTGCAGACGGGCCACCATCTCATCGAGCTTCTTGGGCAGGGTGTACACCTTGCCGGCCTCGTACGCAAAGCCCGACATCGTGGGCTTGCCATTGGCGCACGCCCACAGGTCCATCTGCGCCACCGTCTGATTGGTGAAGCTCGCGCTCATCACGAACGAGGGGTGGCCCGTCGCACAGCCCAGGTTCAGGAGGCGGCCCTCCGCCAGCACGAGGATCGAGTGCGTCCGCCTTCCATCGTGCGATGGGAAGACGTACTCATCGAACTGGGGCTTGATGTTCACCCGCTTCACGCCCGGGAACTTCGTCAGGCCCGACATGTCGATCTCGTTGTCGAAGTGGCCGATGTTCCCGACGATCGCCTTGTCCTTCATCCGCTTCATGTGGTCGACGGTGATGACGTTCTTGTTGCCCGTCGTCGTGATGAAGATGTCCGCGTGCTCCAGCACGTCCTCCAGCACCGCGACCTGGTACCCCTCCATCGCCGCCTGCAGCGCGCAGATCGGGTCGATCTCCGTCACCACCACCCGCGCGCCCTGCCCCTTCAGCGCCTGGCAGCACCCCTTGCCCACATCGCCATAGCCCAGCACCACGCACACCTTGCCGCTCAGCATCACGTCCGTCGCGCGGTTCAGGCCGTCCACCAGTGAGTGTCGGCAGCCGTACAGGTTGTCAAACTTGCTCTTGGTCGCACTGTCGTTCACGTTGATCGCAGGCACCGCCAGCTCGCCCTTCGCCTGCATCTCGTACAGCCGGTGAACGCCGGTGGTCGTCTCCTCGCTGATGCCCCGCACGCTCGACAAGGCCTTCGTGAATCGGCCCGGACGCGCCGCCTGTTCCTGCCTCAGCAGCTCCAGGATCACGCCCCACTCCTCGGGCTCGCTCGCCGCGATGAACGCCGGCACCTTTCCGGCCCTCTCAAACACCGCGCCCTTGTGCAGCAGCAGCGTCAGGTCCCCGCCGTCGTCCAGCACCATGTTGGGCGTCTGCCCGCCGCCAAAGTCCAGAAGCTGGTTCGTGCACCACCAATACTCCTCCAGCGTCTCGCCCTTCCACGCAAAGACCGGCGTGCCCTTGGGGTTCGCCGGCGTCCCGTCCCTGCCCACAACCACCGCCGCCGCCGCGGAATCCTGCGTCGAGAAGATGTTGCAGCTCGCCCAGCGCACGTCCGCGCCGAGTTCCACCAGCGTCTCGATCAGCACCGCCGTCTGCACCGTCATGTGCAGCGAGCCCGCGATCCGGGCGCCCGCCAGGGGCTTCGCCGCGCCGTACTTCTCACGCAGCGCCATCAGCCCGGGCATCTCAACCTCCGCCAGACGGATCTCGTGCCGCCCAAGCTCCGCCAGGTGCAGGTCCCGCACCTTGTGGTCCACGCCCGTGCTCCGCACACTCATCCCGCCCGGCTTGCTCATCGTCGTCATCGTGGTCTCCAGAATCTCAATGTGGGGCCTCTCGCCCCGCGTTGCTACGTTCAACCCGGCCCTCGCCCTACGCCCTCAGCCTGCCGCAGGCCACGAACAGCCCCGGCCCCTTCGCGTCCGCCTCCACGGGCAGATGCACATATCCCTGATCGGTCAGCCCCGCCCCCTCGAACAACTCTCTCATCCTTGCCGCCGAAAAGCCCAGGTGCTTGTGGCCCATCCGCCGGAACTCCTCCCGCGCATGCTCCACCATGTCGATCACCAGCAGCATCCCCCCGCCCCGGTCCGCCCGCAGCAGCCTCGCCGCCTCCGCGATCACCGCGCCCGGCGCATCCACGTGGTGCAGCGCCAGTGAGCAGACCGCTACGTCCACGCTCCCGGTCGCAAGCCCCGTCCGCTCCAACGCCGCCTCCACGAACCGCACATTGCGCGCCGCTTCCAGCCGCCGCGCCGCCGCCTCCAGCATCGGCGCCGAAAAGTCCAACGCGATCACCTGCGCCACAAAGGGGGACACGCACTCCGCCACGTTCCCCGTGCCGCACCCCAGGTCCGCAACCACCCATTCCCGTCTCAACAGCCCCAGCAGCGCCAGCGGCGTGAACCGATCCCCGAACAGGTCCACCCGCACCCGGTCCCACTCTCCCGACACCCGCCCGAAGAACGCGTGGCTGTCCGTCCGCCGCTCCGCCAGAACCGCCCGCAGCCGCCCAGCATCCTCCGCAGACGTCGGCTCCCCACCTTCGCGCACCGCCGCCCACACCGCCCGCATCGAGGGAGTCAGGTTGTCCGGCACCAGTGAAAACAGGGCCGCCGTCCCTTCAGGCCGCCTCGTCAGCCACCCCGCGTCCGTCAGCACCTTCAGGTGACGGCTGACCGTCGACTGGGGCAACTGCACCACCTTCGCCACTTCTCCAACCGCCAACTCGTGCGACTCGCACAGCGCCAGCAGCCTCAGCCGCAACGGTTCGGCCAGGGACGCCAGTTGCTCCGCGAGCGAGTTGGCTTGGGCTTGCTGTTTCATCCGTTCATCCGGATGAAGTGTAGAAGCAATCCGCCCCCCGTCAAGCCCCCGCCCTGAAATGGCTCATTCTGGGACGTTCGTCAGCCGCAGTTCCTCGGGAACCAGCCCGAAGGTCGGGCCCGGGACCTCTCCCAGCACCCGCGCGGCCTCGATCGTCTCCAGGTTATCGGGCTGCAGGTAGAAGGCCATCCGTAGCCGGCGCACCTGCCGGTCGGTGTCGCCGATGCTGCCATAGAAGTCCGCGAGAGACCTCTGCACGACCACGCTCCGCCCACGGTCGATCTTCGCCGCGGTCAGCAGAGCCTGCTCGGCCTCATCCAGGTTACCCAGCCGCTGCGAGAAGACACCCAGCCTCACAAAGTCCTGCACCCGCCCGCGCTCCGACGCGGCTCGGGACAGGATCTCGACCAGTTGCTCCCGCTCGCCCGCCTCAAACAGCGCCCTCGCCTGCAGGTCCAGGTACTTGTCGTTCAGGGGCTCCACGTCCGTGCACACCGACAGGTGCGAGAGCGCCTCGCGGGGCTGCCCCGCCGCCACCAGCGACCGCGCGAGGTTGTACCGCATGTCCATGTTGTCAGGCTTCCGCGTGACATACTCGCCGAAGTCCGTCGCGGACCGCTCGAACTGCTCCGCCTTGTACCAGTACTCCCCGTCCTCGGCCACGCGCCACAGCGGACGCTGCGTGCTGCACGACGCGAGAAGCAGGCAGGGCACGATGACCATCGCGAATCGGCGCATGGATACTCTCCGTCAATGTCTCACCAAGGGCCAGTCTATCGGCCTCCAGAGCCACAACCAAACGATATGCGGTGGGCCATTCTCCGCCATGATGTCCCCGGAGAGGGCTGGCACTTGGACCTCGTCCTCGCACGCCCGGATTCTGAGCCCCTCGTGACATTCCGCCTGCCCGACACCGCCGCCCCCGCCCTGCTCGGAGGTACCCGCCCCTGCCTCAACCCCGCGGCCCGCCTGCCCGATCACCGCCGCCTCTACCTCGACTACGAGGGCGAGATTCCCGCCGGCCGGGGCACGGTCACTCGCCTTGCCGCCGGCCCGCTCGGATGGCTCGAGTTCGGCGAATCCAAGCTCCGCGCGACACTCCATCCTCTGGGCCGACTGTCCGCCACTTCGGCGGACGAAGTCTGGATTCTGACCCTCGAATCTCTCGAACCCGACGGGACTTCGCCGAATCTGGGTAGATGAGCCCGCCGCTCGGTGGTAGGCTACTCACGCGGCGTTCTGCCGCAGGTGGCAGGTGATCCCCGTCGCGGGGCGTCAAGCCCGGCCATTCGTTCGCCTTGGGCTCTCTCGCCTCGCGGGTCTGGTTGTACCCACGAAAGGAGCCCCCGAAATGAACCGCCACGAACTCCGCAGCCCGGAGCCCGTTCCCTCGGGCCGTTCCGCCCCCGACCTGCCCGACCCGCCCCCGCCAAAGATCCAGGTCTTCGAGCAGCGACTCGGCGCAAAGCGCCACGAGGACTCCTGGAACCGCTCGCCCAACGTCACCGGCAAGGGGGCCATCCACACCCGCACCTTCCACTGCAAGCTCAGCGACGACGGCCTGAACTTCCTCGACCAGCAGGTCAACGAGTGGCTCGACGCCCACCCGCAATACGAAGTGAAGTTCACCACCTCCAGCGTTGGTGAGTTCCAGGGCAAACTGGGAAAAGAGACCCACCTCGTCGTTCAGGTCTGGGTCTGAGCCGCCCACCCGACCCGCCCGGTTCCCGCCGGTCCGAGCGCCCCTCTAGGGCGCCAGGAGCGCGTGTCGCCACGCGCCGCCCTCGAGGCTCCACCGAACCCGCTGGTGCAGCCTCCCCTCGTGCCCGGACCACAACTCCACCGCCGTCAGCATGATCCGAAAGCCCCCCCAGTGCGCAGGCCTCGAAATCGGCGTCCCTCCCGCCGCCGCCTTCGCCAGCGACAACGCGCCCGCCACCAGTTCCGACCGCGACCCAATCTCCGTGCTCTGCCGGCTCACACACGCACCCACCCGTGACAGCAGCGGCCGGCTCTGAAAATACTCGTCGCTCTCCGCCGGCGTCATCCGCTCCACGACGCCCTCGATGCGCGCCTGCCGCTTCGCGTGGGGCCAGTGAAACACCCCCGCCACTCGCGGATTCGCCGCGATCTCCCGCCCCTTGCGGCTGTCGTAGTTCGTGTAGAACGCCACCGCCCTGCGCTCCACCTCGATCGCCTTCGCCAGCACCATCCGCACCGACGGCGCGCCATCCGGCGTGCTCGTCGCCAGCGCCAGCGCGTTGGGGTCATCGTACCGCCCGCTCGAACGCGCTTGCTCGAACCACGCTGCCAGCAGGGGCAGCGGGTCGGCGGGTGGCGGCTCGGGGAGGTCGCTCGCAGAGAGCAGCTTTGCGATGGCTTCGGTGAGCATGGACGCACCGAGCGTACGCGGGCAGTGCCCAGGGCCGTGGTGTGGTCCGTGCCTGGGGCCCCACGGGGGGTGAGAAAGGCACTCTCGCGGCGTGCAACCGGGAGAGTGCTGGCTCTGGGCGTCTCACCGGGCTGGGGCAATGCCCCGCGGGTCCGCTCGCGATCGGCGCTTCCTTGCGCCGACCCTCGCCTACCTGGCCCGGCGTGGCGGTTCGCATCCCTGCGAACCCCCAAGCCGCTTCGTTCGTGGGGCGCTTCCGCCCCAACTGGGTCCATCCATCAACGCACCGGCCATCCCTGGCCCCAAAATCCCGCGGCGTGAGCCTCAGCCCTCGCCGGATTGGTCGCTCTCCCGCCCCCACGCCGCCCCGTCGTCCCGTCCGCCGCCCCATCCCCCACGCTCATCACCCCGTCCTAGCCCCGGCGCAGGCAGCGGTCCCGCAGTTCCCCCATCCACCTCCCCCTGTCCTTCACTTCCAGCCTGTAGCCGGAGCCCACCATCACGACCTCTGCCCCAAGCCCGGACTGCTCCAACTGCCACTTCGGGATCGTGAGCCGCCCCGCGGAATCCAGCTCGATCTGCTCGGTCAGCCCAAACAGGCTGTTGTCCTCTTCCTGCCGCTCCATCGAGGGCGTCAGCGTGCCTTCCCGGCGCGACGCGAGCCTCCGAAACATGCTCAGGGGCAGCAGCACCAAGCCCCGCCCGGCGACCGGCGACACGCACCACACCTTCGCCTCGCGCTGCCGCCGCTCCGTCTCCGGCCCATCCAGCGCCGTCCCGCCCCGCTGGCGACGCTCCTCGTCCAACTGGGCCGCGTATTCCAGATCGAACTGCGCACGAAACTTCGAAGGCAGCGCCAGTCGCTGCTTCGCATCCACCGTCAGTTCCGAAAAGCCGGTGAAGATCATGCCCAGTCGCCGATCCCAGGTGCCCCGTCGAGTTCGTCGTCATGCCCGCGTCTCCACGCGCCTGCCCCAGTCGTCCTGACCGCCGCCAACCACGACCGCCACACTCTACCCACTTCGCCACACTTTGCAACACACTGCCACACAATTGCACAACTTGTGGAGAACAGGCTGTCATCTGTGCGATGTGGGCCGCATATTCGGACTGCGTTAGGAAAGATCGACAGGCCTGTCGAACTCCTGGTCCGCGGCGGGGCTAAAAACCAGTGACGGCTGGGGGCGTGCGACAGCCGTCGTCGCAGGAAGGCGCACGATGCCCGATGCCATGCAGGATGCTCTCCGGGCCCTCGAACGGCTCTCGGACCGCCAGTTCGTCCTGACCACCGCCCACGAGGGCCGACGCAGCGGCGTGCTCGTCAGCGGGGCCGCCCGCGCCGCAACCGAGCCCATGCTTGTCGCCGCCTTCGTCCGGCGCGGGCACTGGATCGAACCCCTCATCCGTGACAGCCGCGTCTTCGCTCTCTGCCAGGTCCCCGCCCAGTCCACCCCGTCCACCGCGCTCCTGCTGCGCCGCTTCGCGGAGGCGAGCCGCCCACGCGACGGCGACCCGTTCGACGGCTTCGACGCCGGCGCACTCGTCACCGGCGCGCCCATTCTCATCAAGTCCCCCCTCGCCTTCGACTGCGAGGTCCATCGTCACATCGACCTCGACGCCGACCACGAGGTCTACTGCGGCGTGGTTCGCGCCGTCCTGCTCGATGGCCGACGCGTCGCCCTCGAATCGCCCCCGCCCCCGGGCTCGGAACGCCGCGTCATCGCCGACCGGCGCACGTTCCAGCGCCGCAAGCCCGGCAAGCAGGCTCACGAGGGCAAGTAGCTCTCCGCGGGCCCATCGCTCCGGCCGGGCCCGTCGCGCTGACCAGGCAAGTAAGGCCGCAGCAGGCCGAGCACCTCGCGGTCAAACCGCGCCTCAGAGAACCGCTCCGCCGCGCGTCGGCACGCGTCGTCCCCGCCCCGCGGGCATCGCGCCACCGCTTCCAGCAGCGATTCCTCGGTCGCCTGGTCGAAGAACGCGCCCGTGACGCCCTCTTCCACGATCTCCATCGCGCCACCCGCTCGCCTTGCCACCACCGGCAGCCCGCTCGCCAGCGCCTCCGCCGCCACGATCCCAAAGTCCTCAACCTGCGGAAAAATCAGCACGCTCGCGGCGGCAAAGTGCCCCGCGAGATCTGCGTCCGCCACTCGCCCCGCAAACCGCACCGTCGGCCCCGCCATCGCCCGAAGCCGCTTCCCCTCGCTCCCCTCCCCAACCACGATCAGCTTCTTGCCCGCCCGGTTCGCCGCTCGCACGGCGAGATCAACCCGCTTGTAGGGCTCCAGCGCGCTCACCACAAGCCACGAGCCGTCCCGCACCCCGCCCCCGCCCGCGAACATCGTCGTCCGCACAGGGGGCCAGATCACCCGTGCCTCCTCGCCATAGCACGCCCGCACCAGCGCCGCGGTGTGCGCGGAGTTCGCGACCATCCGCGTCACGTGGGCAGTCCCCGCCCGGTCCCACTCCTTGTACCGCTCGCGCACCAGCCTCAGCCCCAGCGCCCGCAGGCCTCCTTCACGCTCATACTCCGCGCCCTGCGACCACACATACCGCGGAGGCGTGTGCACGTAGCACACGTGAGGCACGCCGGGCGGTGCCGCCAGGTTCTTGATCGCCGCGGAACTCGTCGACACCACCAGGTCGATCGGCGTGCGATAATGGATCCCCGCAAGCCGCTCACCCAGGTCGTCCACGATCGCCGGATACACCGGCAGCAGCCACCGCCTCAGCCTCCCGGATGCCAGGGGCACGCGCCCGACGCCCGACACCACCCGGGGCAACCGGTCCAGCGCCGGGGTGAGGGGCCTGCCATCATCAAACATCACCAGCAGCGCCACGATCTCCGCGTGCGCGGAGATCACCCTCGCCAGCCGGTCCAGCACGTGCTCTCCGCCACGCACCCCGCACAGCCAGTCGTGCGCCAGCACCACCCGCCCCCTGGGCGGCGACAAAGGCTCGTGAGACCGTACAGTGTCGTGCATGGAGGCATCTCACCGGCAGCATGGCCCCGCTCAAACGTCCGCGGCGAATCGGTTCGGGTGGGATTATCGCACGATGGCCGCCTCGCTGGGGCCCCCGGTCTGCCCCATCATCGATTTTCACGCCCACACCGGGGGCGAGCACGCCGCGACAATCTGGCTCGACGCCGCCCGGACCTTCGGCGTGGAACGTGTCCACAGCATGGTCCGCCTGCCTGAAGCAGACGCCATCCGCCGCGTGCTGGGCGACCGCGTCCGGTTCATCGCCTTCCCGAACTTCCGGGCGTCGGACCCGCGCCGCTCCTTCACCGAGGGCTTTCTTCATGACATCCAGGAGTTCCACGACCGCTTCGACTCCCGCATGATCAAGCTCTGGAACGCCCCACGCCTCCGCGACATCGCCCACCCCGACGACCTCGCCTCCCTCGCGGAGTTCGACGGCGAGTGGCGCGTCCGCCACGCGACCCTCGCCCAGCAGCTCGGCATGTCCATCATGGTCCACGTTGCCGATCCGGACACCTGGTTCGCCACCCGGTATAGCGACCCCTCAAAGTACGGCTCCAAGCTCAACCAGTACCGGGGCCTCCGCGTCATGCTCGACCGGTTCTCCGTCCCCTGGGTCGCCGCTCACATGGGAGGCTGGCCTGAGGACCTCCCATTCCTGTCCTCGCTCCTGCGGGCCCACCAGAATCTCTACCTCGATACCTCTGCCACCAAATGGATCGTGCGCGAGCTGGGCCGCCAACCCCGCGAGCAGGTCGTGGAGTTCTTCACCCAATGGCGAGGCCGGCTCATCTTCGGCAGCGACATCGTCAGCACTGATGAACACCTGGCCCCCAAGACCGCGGCACAAAAGGCCCACCCCATGGGCGACCTCGCCGACGGCCCCGAAGCCGCCTTCGAGCTCTACGCCAGCCGCTACTGGACTCTCCGCACCATGTTCGAGAGCGCCTACGAAGGCGAGAGCCCCATCGCCGACCCCGACCTGGCAATGGTCGACCCGGCGAACCACAGCCCGATGTCGGCGCCCGGGCTGCGCGGTCTTTCGCTCGACGCGTCCTTGCTCCGCACGCTCTACCGCGACGCCGCGCTCCGTGTCGTGCCCTCGCTCGGCGCCCCGCTCGCCGGATAGCCTCAGGCGAGCAGGCCCGCGATCGGCTTGCCCTTGCCGTCCTTGGTCACATAGAAAGGCCGCCCCTCCGTCTCGTACGACGTGTCGGGCGCAATGCCAAGGGCCGAGTAGATCGTCGCGTGCGTGTCGATCAGCGACACGGCCCGCTCCACGGGCAGCAGCGGGTGGCGTTCAGCCGTCGTGCCATAGGCGATGCCCCGCCTGAACCCGCCCCCGAAGAACAGCATGTCCTTGCAACTGCTGAAGTGCCCGTGGAAGCCGTACATCGACTCATTGGCAATCACGAGGTTCTCGCCCGAGTGCGACTCGGACGCGCCGTCGGGCTCGACCCCCGCCGCGGGCTGGCTGGCGATGGTCCGCCCGAACTCGGTCGCGACCACCACCAGCGTGGTGTCCAGCAGCCCGCGCTCCTCGAGGTCAAGCACCAGCCTCGTGATGGGCCCGTCGATCTGGCGCTTCATCTCGCGCATCCGCCGCGCGCCGTTCTCGTGCATGTCAAAGCCCTTGAACGGGCCGTACTGATACTCCACCTGCACAAACCTCGCGCCCGCCTCCACCAGCCTGCGGGCCAGCAGCAGCCCGGGCCCGAAGCGATTCGAGTGGTCGTACGACGGGTCCAGCAGCGACTCGTCCCCGGTCCCCCCGCTCCCCCCGCCACTCCCCGGCGTGTACGCCGCGAGCACCTCCGGCTTCTCCTCCGAAAAGTCGAACGCCCTCTTCACGGGCGAGTCCATCATCGCCCGCGCCTCGGTCATCAACGCCATGTACTCATTCGCCCGGCGCGAGTCCCGCAGTCGCTCGTCGCTCATGCCGTGCAGACCACGCAGCAGCGCCTGCCGCTGATCGAGCCTCTCCACGCTCATCCCCGCGGCGGCCGACAGGGTCGCCAGCCCACGCGAGGGCTCCGGAATCATGAACGGCGCGTGCTCCAGCCCATAGAACCCCGATCCCAGATACTCAGAGATGAACGTCCGCTCCTCATCGGAGGTGTCGATGTCCCGTCCGATGTAGATGTACCCCGGAATCTGCGGGTGCCGCCGTCCCAGCGTCCGGGACACCACCGCGCCGATGCTCGGCGCCTTCACGCCCGCCGGGAACAGATACCCCGTCATCAGGTTGTACTGCGCCTTGAGGTGGATCGCGCCGAACGCCGCGTCGCTTGCAAGCGTCCGCAGCACGCACCCCCGGTCCATCACGCCCGCCAGCCCCTCCAGCCCCGCGCCGAAACGCACCCCGTCCGCCTTCGTTGGGATCGACGGGCACGTCCCCAGCAGGTCGCTCCCCTTCATGCCCGCCTCAAACGGCGAATACACCTTCGGATCAAACGTGTCCGTCTGCGCCACGCCCCCCGGCAGCCAGATGAAGATGCACGCCTCCGCCTTCGCCCGTGGCCTCAGCAAGGGCACACCGAGCACGCCCCGGGGCAGCCCCAGCCCGGCCCCCGCCGCCAGCCCCGCCGCAAGGCCCGCACCCAGCACCGCGCGACGGCTCATCGCGCCCGCCAACTCCCCGCTGCCCGCTGCATCAGTGGACATACTGAAACTCCGGTGACGCAAGAAGCGCCCATAGCAAGTCACCCCGTGCCGTCTGCCCCGGCGAGGGCGGCACGCGAACCAGCGACACACCACCCCACCACACCCTTCCCCCGGCCTGATCAAACGAGAACCCCTCGACCCGGTCCCTCGCACCCAGCCCGATCGCGTCCGCACGCACCTCAAGCTGCACCCACTCGCCGGCCCGGGGCACATCACCCACTCTCAGCCGCGACGATGTGCCCGCCTTGCCGAAGGGGATCACGTCCTCTCCCCAGAACGCGCGGTGCTCCCACCCGCGGGCGTGCACCTGCAGCATGAGTTCCCCGGGCGGATTGTCCGGGTCCGTCCGGACCCACACTCGCAGATACGTCGCGGGGGCTTCGTCGAGCCCGAGCACATAGTGCTGCACCGGCGCCCCTTCGGACACCTGCACGTGCGCCCGCTCGCCCTTGCGGGCGTGCTCCTGCGTCCATTCCCACGTGCCGGTCAGCCTCGCCTCCGCGGGCGGTTCCCGCGTGAGCACGTGCCTCTCGGTCACCTCTCCCTTCTCCGACGTCGCGAGCGAGCGCGCGTGACCCGCGGCCGCGTCAAGCTCGGCCCGCGTGGGCTCCCGTCCCAGGGCCGCAAGAAACAGGTCCCCGTGCCCGCCGGCATAATCCTCCGTGATGGGCGACTCGTAGATCATCGACGCAAACTCGTCGCCGTTGAGCAACTCCAGCAACTGCACCACCGCCGGCGCGTCCGGTCTGCCAGTGCTGATCTCGTTGCGCGACGCGGGCCGGCCCAGCGCGAGCGTGAGCGACGACGACACGTTCCGCCTGAACAGCCGGTCCTGGCTCGCCAGCCCCTGGTTCGCGATGCGCACCGCGCTGTCCACCATCTGCTCCGCAGTCAGACGCCTCAGACCCGGCGACCTGAACCAGCGCGGCTCGCCCGGCGCCGCCACATCCAGGTGGTCCTCCAGCGCCGGGTCAAACCTCAACTGGTACGTGCGGCTCGTCAGAATCAGCCGCATCGTCCTCTTCAGGTCATAGTCGTGCGCCGCCAGGTCATACGCCAGCCAGTCCAGCAGCTCCGGCATGCTCACGTCGATGCTGTCTCTCGCGTCGTCCGCCGGCTCCACCAGCCCCAGCCCAAAGTACCGCTTCCACAGCCGGTTCACGATCGCCCGCGAAAACCTCGGGTTCGCGGGGTCCGTGATCAACGCCGCCACCCGCCTCAGCCGCCCCGCCTCGTCCGCCGGCACCCCCGCGGGCGCCCCGGGCACGTCAAAGGGAAAACCCGGCGGCACCGTCCGCCCGGTCGCCACCTCGCAGCGGATGGCTTCCAAGTCCCGGGGCGCGAACATCCCCGCGAACGCCAGGAACCGCGTCTGGGGCCACTCGTCGTTCTCGAAGTGGTTGTGGCACGACGCACACTTCATCGCGGTGCCCAGGAACACCTGCCCCACCGCCGCCGCGGACTGCAGCGTCTGGGTGTGCGTGTCGTTGAGGATGTACGAGGTGCGCGTCCGCAGCCCGTTGGCCTCAGCCACCATGGGCTTCTGCGCCCCGGGCATCGTGGTGTCGATCAGCTCCGCCGCGAACACGTCGAAGGGCTTGTTCGTTCGGAACGACTCGTTGATCCACGCGCGATAGCTCCCCCGCCCCGGCACGCCCCCCTGGTTGTTGACGTTCGTGCTCCCCAGCGCGTCCTCCCAGAAGGGCGTCCAGTGGTCCGCGTAGTCCTGGTCCCGCGACAGCAACTCGTCCACGAGTTCCGCCCGCTTCTCCACGCTCGAACTCTCCAGGAACCGCCTCAACTCGGGCAGCGTCGGCGCCATTCCGATCACATCCAGGTACACGCGCCGCGCAAACGTCGCGTCATCGCACACCGGGGGCGGGTTCTCCGCCTCTGGCAGGCCCGCACCCGCCCACGCGCCCACGACAAAGCGGTCGATGTCGTTGTGCACCCACGCGGAGCTGTGGATCGCCGGAGGCTGCGTCGGCACCGGCACCGCCGCAAGGCGGATCACCCGCCGGATCGCCATCACCTGCGGGTCGTTGCTCGCAAAGAGCCGCTCGGCTATGCGCGCGTCCTCGCCATGCTGCACATCACCCGCTTCACGAAGCGGCACCGCCAGCGCCGCGGACCCCTCCGGCCCAAACTGCGGCAGCCTGCCCACGTACTTCGCCGGGTTCTCCGTGAACGCCCTCAGACACTTCTTGCAGCACAGGTAGACGCGCCTGCCCTCGTACTCCGTGTAGACCTCCGGGTCGACCGCCTCGCCCTCCATCACCGGGCACGTCGGGTTCGCCAGCCCGATGTCCGAGGGTGGCTCGGCCACGACGCCGGCCCCCAAGGGGCTCACAGCCATCAACACGCCGCTCAACGCCAGGAGTCTCAGTGCCTCGGGCATGGCGCCAGCGTACCCGCTCCGGGTGCCGCCGCCAAGGGGCATCGCCGCTTCACGCCGCCGACGACGTCACAATCCGCTCGGGCAGCAGCACCGCTCCCGCCCTCGTGCGGCCAAGGACCGCCAGAATGTGCGTCCGCGCGTCCGGCGTCACCAGCACCACGTGCTGAGGCCCCAGGTCCGCCAGCGCAAGCCGGGGCAGGTCGCACTCCACCCAGGGCCGGTCATCCACGAATGCCACGGGCACGCGGTTCCGCGGCATCGCCCGCACCACTTCGCGCCCGTTCCGGCCCATGCCGTAGATCACCAGCGTCTGGCCCGGCTTCACCAGGCCCACGCACCGCACCGCGATCGAGCTCCAGTCCCGCGAGGAGTCAAACCCGCGCTGCGCAGCCTCGATCGCCACGGGCGACGCGCCCATCCGCCGCGCCACGGCCCCGCGCCAGCCCAGGAACTCCCCACACGCCGCCGGGTCCCTCGACGTCTGCAGCCGCCTCACGCTCCAGCGGATCGCGCCGGCCAGCACGTCCGCGTCCGCCGGTGCCAAGGGCCCCAGCAGCGCGAGAATTTCCGTACACAACGCCTCCCGCCCCGCGACCGCGGCCCGGGCCAGCGCCCGAAGGCTCCACCGCCGGCTGGCGTCGTCCCCGCCCCGCGCCGATGGGTGAAACCGCTGGATCAGCTCCAGCCCATCCTTCCACAGGGGGCGCAGGTCCGTCGTCCGGGACGCCGGCAGCAGCCGGTACGAGAACAGCGCCTCCCGCACCATGGGCGCCCAGGCGGCGCCCGCCGCGGTCAGTCTCAGCAGCAGTTCCCAGTCCTCGTGGTGCGTGCGCGTCGAGAAGAGCGAGGGCTCGCCCGTCCGCGTGCGCTCGCACAGCCCGCGCAGCACCTGGCGCCTGAAGACCAGGCCGCCGAGCGCGAACTGGTTCAGTTCACACAGCCCGTCGAGGGTCGCGTCCCCGTCCGTGGGCGTGTGCTCCCACCCGGTGTCGTTCAGCATCGGGTCGGTGTACCGGTACCCGCACGCGACCACGTCCGCGGCGCCGATGGACGCGAGCATGCACGCCGCGTGCTGCGGGGCCACGGCATCATCCGCGTCCAGGAAGCACACAAAGGGCGTGGTGCACATCGCAAACCCGGCGTTCCTCGCGTGCGCCACACCCCGTGGGGGCCGTACCTCCACGCGGATGCGCGGGTCCTGCACCTGGGACGCCGCCGTCGCCGTGCGGTCGGTGCTCCCGTCGTCGATCACCACGCACCGCCAGTCGGCCCGGGTCTGGCAGACCAGGCTGCGGAGCGACTGCGCGATCGTCGCCGCAGCGTCCCGCGCCGCGATCACGTACGTCAGGCTGTCGTTGTCGCATGTCATGAGTTAGCCCAGCGACCCCGAGACCAAGCGAATCATCCGCTCCGCGACGAAGGAGTACGTGTAGTGTGATCGGACGTTCCGCAGCGCGACTTGATTGAACTCTCCCCGCAGCCCGGGCCCGTCCAGCACCGCCTCCACCCGCTTCTCCAGCGACTCCCGGTCGTGGAAAAAGAGCCCCGCCTGCTCCCCCAGTGCCCAATACGCGGACCACTCCTCGATCGGCACCCGCGACAGCCCGTGGTTGTTCACGATGCTGTAGTCCAGCAGCACGTTGTCGGGCTCCCCCTCCGGCGCGGGCAGCACCCCCGCCCCGAGCCCCAGCGACTCAAACAGCCGCCCGGCCTCCCGCATCGCTTGAGTGCCGCTGCGCTCAAAGACCCACGCTCCCCGGGGCATCTCCCGCGTCCGCACCTCGCGCAGGGCAGCTGCGCCCTCCTGCTCCGCCCGCTTCAGCAGCCACACCAGCAGCCCCCAGCGTTCTGCCGCGTGGAACCTGCACAGGGGCACGCCCCCGGAAAGCACGCACTCGAAGATCCTCTGGTGCACCAGCGACTGGCCCGCCACGTGCAGGTGTACACCCGCGCACTGATAACTCGCGCGCAGCGCCTCCCCGTGCGCCAGTTCCCCCGCCGCAAACTCCCCGAGCGTCGGGTGCCGCTCCCACCCTCTCCCATACACCCGCAGCCTCCACCCGCGCCGCCGGCACGTCTCTGCCGCCCAATCCAGCGTCTGGTGCCTCAGCAGCCTGTCCGCGTGGGGCTGGCAATACGCCTTCACCACCGCGTCGATCAGCCGGTCGTCGGGCTCCTCCCTCAACTCCGCCGCCAGCGTGCTCCGCACCACGTCCCGCATCACCTCGTGGTGCAGGTCGCTCAGAGGCTTGAGCGCCTCCCGCTCCACGATCGGTCTGAGCGTCTCCAGCGTCGTCCGCACCCCGAGCTTCTCGGCGAACATCCGCGACAGCCGCGCGTGCTGCGCCCCGGGCGACTCGGACTGGTGGCTGACATACGCCACCTCGCACGCGTACCGCTCCGCGTCGGCCACTGGCCCAGCGTGGAACTTCGTGTCGTCCGCCGCCAGGGGCAGGCTCGCCGCCCGCTCCCTCGGGTACCCGTGCGACGCGAACAACTCCTCGAACGCGTACCCCGCCACAAAGTCCAGCGGCCCCTGAGCCTCCCCGATCCGCCGGTCAAACAGGTGGGGCATCGCATCCTGCACCCAGCACACGTGGGGCACGTTCGCCGGGATGAAATCCGGGAACATCGCCCTCGGATAGTTCGGGAACACCACCAAGTCCGGGTCAAACTCCGCAAACGCCCGAAGAAACGCCGGCGGCCTCGCCTTGCTCGCCGTGTCGGGCTCCAGGAGCACCCGCACCCTGCACCCGCGCCCCTCCATCGCCCGCGCCAGGTCCTCCGCCGCGTGCCTCAGAAACGTCGTGTACCGGCTCGTGGGCACCAGCACCCGCAGCGGTTCGCCCCCGCCCGCCAGCGCGCGCCGATAGCGCTCAGCCCACCACGCCTGCGTCCGATGGCCGTATGCCGCGTCCACCCGCGCGCGCAGTTCCTTCTCCGTCGCGCTCTGCGCCGCCTCCGCACCCCGCACCACCTCGGGCAGCCCGGGCTGGCACCGCGCCGGGGGCGGGACCAGCACCAGCACCGCGCCCGACACGTCCAGATCAACCCTCGCCATCAGGTCCGCGCTCAACTCCCAAGTCGCCCCTTCCCCCGCGTACAGGTGCACCCCGGGCGACCCCAGCGCCACCGCCATGTCCGCCAGCGACAGCCCCAGCTCGCACTCCCCAACATCCCGGTGCACCAGCAACGTCCGCGGGCAATACCCATCCTCCTGCGGGCCTCGCTTCGACAGCATGTCCCGAGCGACCCAGGGCGGCATCAGCCCCTCCAGATACAGCGGCACCCCCACCCCCACCCCCGCCGCCTTCCGCCCGATCTCCGCCGCCGCCTTCAAGAAGTCCCCCACCTGTTGCCAAGGCTTCCCCGGGCCGGAACGCCACACCACGTTTCCATCTGTCGCCCTGCACACGCGGACCTCACCCCAAGGCTGCTCGCGCTCCGTCCACTCCCCCAGCCCGCGCGCCCGCGCCCCCAGCGCCTCCAGGTTGGCCCGCCTGTTCCGCTCCAACTCCGCCGCCGGCACCACATCATCCGCCAGCGAGCGCGCCACCCGCTCCAGGCTGCGTGCCTCGGGCGATCCCGCCACTTCGGGAGGCAGCCCCTCCAGCAGCTCCAGCCCGGGCGTGCGCAGCCCGAGCTTCAGGAACGCCGCCGCCGCCAGCAGCCGCACCGCGTGATCACCCGGAACCTGCCTCAGCGCCGCGAACGCAATCGGCAGAAACTCCCACGGCGGCGAAGTGCGCGCCATCGACAGCACATCCGTTCTTGTCAGGGCGCGCGGCGCGTGGGCGGTGGTCACGTCCTAACGATCGGTCAGCCGGGCGCCCCCTCTGGATACCGAGCGGACAAAGCCCGACTTCAGCCCGCCGCGAACCGCCCGTCGGCCAGCCTCAGCACACGGTCCGCCTTCGACGCCGTCGCCTCATCGTGCGTGACGACGACCATCGTCTGGCCCTGCTTCGCGCGAAGGTCCAGCAGCACCTCGAGGATCTTGCCGCCAGTCACCCGATCCAGGTTTCCCGTGGGCTCATCCGCGAGGATCAGCCGGGGCTGGTTCACGAGCGCCCGGGCAATGGCCACACGCTGCCTCTCCCCGCCCGACAGCTCCGCTGGCCGGTGCTTCAGGCGGTGCGACAGCCCCACCGCGTCCAGGAGTGCCTCGGCCCGCCTTGTCGCCGCCCCCCGGTTGGAGAGATACCCGAACACTCCATGCCGGCTCATCGACGACACCAGCACGTTCTCCAGCACGTTCAGCTCGGGCAGCAGGTGATAGAACTGGAACACAAACCCCACGTCCGACGCCCGGTACGTGTCCAGTCCCCGCGCCCGGATGTCCTCACCCCGGAAGGTCACCCGCCCCGCGGGCTCGCGGTCCGGCAGGTCCAGCCCCCCCAGGAGGTGCAGCAGCGTGGACTTCCCCGAGCCCGACGCGCCGAGAATCGCGACAAACTCGCCCTCCCGCACGTCCAGGTCCACCCCGCGCAGCACGGGCACCGCCACCCGGTCAAGCCGGTAGGTCTTGTGCACGCCGCTGGCCCGCAGGATCGTCACGCCTTGCTCCTACTCATTCCGCAGCGCCCGGACCGGGCTCATGAACGCCGCCCGCAGCGCCGGCACCATCGCGCCCACCACGCAACTCACCACCCCGCCCGCAAACACGATCGCCGCGTGCCCCGGGTCCACCTGGTTCGGGATCTTCGAGAAGTAATACACCGCCGGGTCCCACACCACGATGTTGAGCCGCTCGCCCATCCAGTCGTGGATCGGGTTGATGTTCCGCACGATCGTGTACGCCAGCGCGAGCCCCAGCGAGGACCCCACCAGCCCGATCGCCAGCCCGTAGCACAGCCACAGCCCCGCGACCCCCGACGCCCGCGCCCCCACCGCCCGCAGCACCCCGATGTCCATCGTCTTCTCACGCACCATCGACCAGAAGATCGCGATCACCAGAAACACCACCGTGATCGAGATGAAGCAGAACAGCACCAGCAGCAGCGAGATCTCGTTCTTCACCGCGCTGATGAACGTGCGGTTCTGATCCTCCCACGTCATGATGGATACGTCCATCACGTCCGGCACCTGCCCCGCGTGGTCCCGGGCAAACCTCGTGTACACCGCCTCCACCCGCGCCGCCAGCGCCCGCGCCTCGGCGGTGGTCGCCATGGCCCCGCGCCCCTTCACCACCACGTCCGTGACGCGCGCCGGGTCATCCACCAGCGCTGGCTGCGTGTCCTGCCCCGCGAACCCCTCTCCGCTGGGCCGCTCAGCCACCCCCGCCTCGCCGGGCCGCGCCAATCGCTTTGCCTGCTGCATCCGCAGCATCCGCTGTGCTTCCGCCAGGTTCACCAGCACCACCCGTGAGTCATAGTCGTACACGCCCGACTGAAACTCGTTCGCCACCGGCAGCACCGAACTGAACGGCTCCAGGGGCTGCCCCTTGCTGTCCAGTGGCAGCACCGTCATCGTCACGCTCCCGTCCCGGGGCATGAACTCGTTGATCTCCTCGCGCGTCCCATCAGAACCCCGCCGCTCCGTCACCCGGGGCCAGTAAAACCCCTCCATCGTCCGACGGCTCGTGCCCATCACGTGGATCCCGGGCACCACCGCCGGCTTCATCACCCCCGTCCGCGGGTCGCGTCGCTCCAGCCTCAGCCCCTGCTGATACAGCCCCTCCCACGTCGTGCCGCTGATCTCTCCCAGCCGCGGGTCGCGCCGCTCCTTGTCCTTGGGCAGCGCCGCCTCGGGCCGCCTCCACCAGATGATCTCCGCGTACCTCGTCACCCTCGCGAACCGCTCGTCCACGCCCCGGATCACCACACCCTCGGTCGAGCCGTCCGGCGGCGAGATCATCCCGAACGCCTCGATCACCGGCGCCGCCGCCTCCACGCCTTCATCCGCCTCCAGCCTCTTGATCAGGTCCTCATAGTGCGGGATGCCCGTGCCCGACCATCGCACCACCACGTCGCCCGCCATCGTCCGCCCGGTGTTGATCAGCATCACCAGGAACCCGCCCATCACCGACCAGGTCACCAGCACCACCGCGCTGCACAGCATCACCCCTAGCGAAGCCAAAAGCGGCATCACCTTGCTGAAAAGGTACCGGCGTGTCAGCAGAACCTGGTACATGTGCGTCCAGCGTAGCGGGCCGGCGCCCAACCCCTATTGCAAGGGCCTCACGTCCGACCGCCGCACCGCCTGCACCAGCGTCGGCAGGATGTACGCCTTCCCGTCGTGCACGAACACCCGGCCGCTCACCCGATACGCCGTCGACTCCCCACGCGACGCCGCGATCGCCTCCAGCGACTCCGCCGCGCGGCAGGGCAAGACCACCAGCGGGATGCCCCCCACGCTGTCGGGATCATTGTCAAACACTACCGCCAGCCGCCCATCCTCCTCCGCGCTTCGCACCAGCCTCGCCCGCTTGCTCAGCAGCACCGTCCCGTCCGGCCCGCGCAACGACGCCGCCTGCGCCTCCGTCACCGCCGGTGCCACCGGCAGGCGGCTCAGCGCCCGCGGTCCGTCCACATCCCGCTCCAGGTCCTTGATCAGGTCCGTCACGCTCGGGTCCGCCGCGGGTGCCTCTGCCTCCGCGCCGGGCGCCGCACCGGCGCTCGGCGCGCCAGCCGCCCCCGCGCCCCCCACATCTCCCGCCACCGGCGCAGGCACCGGCTCGAACGAGAAATAACTCGGCAGTAGGTACTGCCTCCCCCGATATGCGAATGCCTGCCCCGACACCGTCACCTCGCCGCTGCCCGTCCACGCCGTGCGAAGCTGCCCCAGCGTGCCACAGGGCATCAGCACCATCGGGGGTTCATCCATCGCCGAGGGCGCCAGGATCACGTCCCCGCCCTTTGAGATCACGATCTCCCCGCGCCGCCCAGTGACAAACGCGCCCTCGGGCAGCAGCCGACGCCCCGCCCACGTCGCCCCCTCGGGCGCGGGCTGCGCCGGAAATGGCGTCTGAGGCCTCGCCCCACGCACGGGCTGAATCGGCGTGTCGTCGCGGCTGCGCCGCTGCTGCTCCAGCAACCGGTCTCCCACCGACGGGCTGCTCAGCCCCGGGTCCTGCGCGGGTGTCGCGGCGGGGGGTGTGGTTGCCGGGGGTTGCGTGGCGGGTTGCGTTACGGGTTGACTGGCCGGCGGCGGTTCCTGCTGCGCGACCGCGGCGCCCCCGCACGCCCACAACACCCACAGCACCGTCCATCGGCCAATGGCGTCCATACCAATGCCTCCCAACGGCTGCGCGGGCGAGTCCCCCGAACCAGCCGCCGGGATACTAGGGGGTCGCCAGAGCGCGGCTCCCGCGCTATCGTTCCCCCCAAGCACCGGCCAGGTGCCAGAGTGGTCAAATGGAGCGGATTGCAAATCCGTTGCGCAAGCTACGTGGGTTCGAATCCCACCCTGGCCTTTCGACACGGCGCCCCCGCCGCGCCGCCCCCCTCACACCAGCTTGGTCTTCCCAGGCACCGCCACCGCCGGCACGGGCAGAGAGCCCCACTCGTACGCCGGGGGTGACAGGTCCTCCTGCGAGTTCAGCGCCTGCTCCCACGTCACGGTCTTCCCCGTGTACGCCGACATCCGCCCCATGATCGCCGTGAGCGTCGACTCCGCGATCCGCTTCCCCTCGTTCACGTGCTCCCCGCTCTGGATCGCACGCACCAGGTCCGTGTGCTCCAGCACGTACGGGTTCGGGTTCTCCCCAGCGAACTTCCACGCCTTCCCGCCCTCCACACGCGCGCCGTTGGGGCTCACCACCAGCGTCCCCTCCGTCCCGCAGAACACCTCATCCACGCGCGACTGGCACCCGTCGATCTGGCGGCACTTGCTCTCCACCACCACGCCCCCCGGGTACTCATACTCGATCGAGAAGTGGTCGAACACGTGCCCGTACGCCGCGTCCGTCCGAACCTGACGCCCGCCCATGCCATTGGCCTTCAGCGGCGTCGCCCCCAGGCCCCAGTTCATCACGTCCAGGTTGTGCACGTGCTGCTCGACGATGTGATCCCCCGACAGCCAGGTGAAGTACAGCCAGTTGCGGAGCTGCCACTCCATGTCCGACCACTCCGCCTGCCTCGGGTTCATCCACAGCCCGCCCTGCAGCCAGTAGCACCGTGCCCCGGTGACCCGCCCGATCTCCCCCCCCCGCAGCCTCGCCATCGCCTCCATATACACCGACTGGTGCCGCCGCTGTGTCCCCGCGACCACGCACAGTCTCTTCCGGTCCGCCAGCGCCGCCGCCTCGATCACTTTCCGCACGCCCGGCCCGTCCACCGCCACCGGCTTCTCCATGAAGACGTGCTTGCCAGCATTGATCGCCGCCTGAAAGTGGATCGGCCTGAAGTGCGGCGGGGTTGCGAGGATCACAATGTCCACGTCCGTCGCCAGCAGCCTCTGGTACGCATCCCACCCCGCAAAGCACGTCGCGTCCGTCAGCGTCACACGCGACGAGATTCCCTCCTGCTTCGACAGGTTCTCCCTCGCTGACGCCACACGCTCCGCCATCACGTCCGCCAGCGCCACCACCGCCGTGTCCGGCGAGGCGTTCAGCGCGTCCGCCGCAGCGCCCGTGCCACGCCCGCCGCAGCCGATCACCCCGACCCGCAGTCTCCCACGCCGCCGCTCGAACGTGGCGTACGAAGGCAGTGCGGAAAGCGCAACCCCGCCCGCGGCGGCGACGACAAACTCTCGGCGTGACAGCATGAGTGCCTCTCCACGGGCGGCACCGGCCCCGTCAGGGGCCCCGCTCCGCCCACCCCCGCATGTATACCGCGCCCCGTCCCCGGGCACAAGGCTCACCACCGGTCAAAAACAAAACCGGCCGAGCTTGTCGCCCGGCCGGTCGAACGGTGTCAGTTGCTCGGGCTTACTTGCCCTCATACTCCTTCAGCGTGGCCTGGAGGTCTTCCTTGAACTCGGGCGTCGCGATCGCGACCGCCTTCTTCTGAATCTCCAGCGCCTTGGCCTTGTCGCCCTTGGTCCAGTGCACGCGGGCCAGCGTGTCCAGGATCGCGCCGTCCTTCTCCTTGGTCAGCTCCGCCGCACGGCCCGCGCACATCAGCGCGAAGTCCAGGTCCTTCTCCGTCACGCTGCCCTGGGGGTCCACGATCGTCCACGCGAACTGGTTCAGCAGCATCGGGCTGTCCTTCGCGCACGCCTCGTACGCCGTCTTCCCGAACGCCACCGCCTCCTTCGAGCCCTTGTTCTGCAAGAGGTACCCGAACTTGAATCCGGCGAGCTGCTGCCCATACTCACCGCCCAGCGCGATCACCTTGTCCGCGATCTCCATGGCTGCGTCGGTCTCGCCCGCACGCATCTTCTTCGAGAACTCCTCCATCAGCGGGCGGGCCGCGGACCGCTTCTTCAGGTCCTCCCGGGCCTTGCTCGCCGTCGAGGCGTCGATCGTCAGCGTCTTGTTCACCACCGCCTCGATCTGCGAGTCAAACGACGGGTCCAGCGGGTTCCCGATCCACGCCACGCGCCCGTCCTGGTTCACGATGAACGACGCGGGAATCCCGTCCTGCCCCGCGGCCTCCATGTACGTCGTCCGCATCTTGCCCGCGGCCCCGTCGTACGCCACTGTGTACGCCATCTTCTCGGCCTGGCTCTCCACAAACGTCTTCACCTTCTCGATCGTCTCCGGCGTGTACGACTGCTCTTCCCACACGTTCACGCCCACAAACGTCACCTTGTCCTTGTACTGCTCCTGCAGCTTGCTCAGGTGCGGGAACGCCTTACGGCACGGGCCGCACCACGTCGCCCAGAACTCCACCACATAGACCTTCCCCTTCTCCATCGCCTTGATCGGCGTCCCCTTCACGAATGACTCCACCGCCAGGGGCGGGGCCATGTCACCCACCACCAGCGTCGAAGGCTCCGCCGCCGCCACCGGTTTCTCTGCCTCCACGTTCTTCTGGGCGAGCGCGGGGAGAGCGGCCAGGCCGGATACGGCCACGAGGGTCAGCAGGGAGAGTGCCTTCATGTGTCTGTACTCCAGCCGCGAAAGGCTCCCAACACGGGCTCCGTCCCGCGGCGACAGGATGCGTCAATAGTACACCCCGCCCCCTACTCGGGCGGGAGAGGGCACGAGCCCCCGTGCTTCAGGTGATAATCCTGGTGGTACGCCTCCGCCGGGTAGAACACTCCTGCGTCCTTTGCCGACACCAACTGCGTCACCACCTTCTTCCCCGTGTACTTCGGCAGGCCTCGCAGTTTCTCCACGTACTCCTTCGCCTGCGTGAGCTGCGCCTCATCCGCCGCGAACACCGCGGAGCGATACTGCGTGCCAAAGTCCGGTCCCTGCCGGTTGAGCTGCGTCGGGTCGTGAATCCGGAAGAACACTGCCAGCAGGTCGGTGTAAGACACCCGCGCCGGGTCGAACACCACCTCCACGGCCTCCGCGTGCCCGGTGTCGCCCTCACAGACCTCCTTATACGTCGGGCTCTTCGAGCTCCCGCCCATATAGCCGCTGATCGCGCCGATCACCCCCGGCACCTGCTGCAGCCGGTCCTCGACTCCCCAGAAGCACCCGCCCGCAAAGTACGCCCTCTCGGTCTTCACCGGGCGCGACTCCGCCGGCAGTTCCTTCCCCTTTTCAACAAACACCAGCGACACGCTGTTCACGCAGAACCGCAGCCCCGTGGGCTTGGGGCCGTCCTCAAAGACGTGCCCCAGGTGCGCCCCGCAGCGCGCGCACAGATTCTCCGTGCGCTCCATCCCGTAGGAGTTGTCCTCCACGTTCCGCACGTGCGCCTCATCTACCGGCCTGAAGAAACTCGGCCACCCCGTCCCGCTGTGGAACTTCGCGCCCGACTCAAACAGGGGCAGGCCGCACAACCGGCAGACGTACACGCCCTCCATCTTGTTGTCCGTCAGGTTCCCGCAGAACGCGCGCTCGGTGCCCCGCGCCAAGATCACCTCCGCCTCCGCAGGCGTCAGCTTCTTCGCAAGTTCCTCGATTTTGGCCTGTGGCAGGGGCGTCACGTCGTACGCCGACTTCGAGTACACCGGGCCCGCCGCCTTCGCCGTCACCTTCACCTGCACGCTCCCTCCTGGGCTCGCGGCCTGGGGCTGAGAAAACGCCCGAAACGTGATCCCCACGCTCACACCCAGCGCCACCACCACCAACAAAGCCAGCCCCAGCATCCGCATCGTGTTCTCCTGGTCTTCGGATGCCGACCGTCCGGTCGGGTTTCACACAGCCCCTTCGCCCCGAACACCTCTTCGGATGCCCGGTGAGAGCCGTTCCACACCGTACGCCCCCCGCCTCTCCTCAGTTCACCCCGCCCCGGAATGACAACCGCCGCCCGGCAGGTGCCGAACGGCGGATCGTGCGGTTCCCCAGGGCCCCCGGCGCCCTGTCCCTCTTCCCCGGCCCCAACCCCCCCCGGCCCCAGTTCTCCGGGCTCACGCGTGGGGGTCGGTCCTTCACTTCGCCGCGACGCGCGTCTCGGTCATGGGGAGCACGCGGATCACCCGGGGCGCCTCCACGCGCAGCCTGCTGCGATGCCTCGGCGCGTCGGGGGCCAGCTCAATCACCGCGCGGGGCACGATGGGCGCACTCACCGTCTCCGGCGCCGCCGCGTGCTGCATGTGCTCGTGCGCGCCCACGAAGTTCGCGTCGTTCATGAACGTGCGGACCGCGCCCGTGTAGCCCCGCTCCGCGAGCCACTCCTGCCGCCCGGCCTCCAGGTGCGCAAGCCCCGGCGCCCGCATCTCCACCCACGGGTTGATCCCCACCATGAGCTGCCCGACGCGCACGTACGCGATCGCGTTCGACGCGTTGTGGGCCCCGTGCGCCACCTCCGTCACAGAGGCCTCGGGGAGGTCCACCCCGCCCATCACCAGCCGCCCCGCCCACAGCATCCCCGTCACGGGCCGCTCCGGCGCCCGCGTCGCAAGCTGCCTCACCCCGCTGTTGGGACGCTCGTGCCCCGGGATCACCTGCGAATCAAAGACCGCGGCGGCCGCGACAATCGCCATGGATTCAATCAGCATGTCAGTCTCTCTTTCGCGTCCTGCGGACGCGGCCCGCCTCTCTCCACGCCCGGGGGGCCGCGTTCCAGGCCCCAGCATCCACCTTTTCCGCCCGGAATCAAGCACAATTCAGCACCTTCGCCACCCAGGCCGCTCACCCCGCCCCCGCCGCGTTCCTATGGGACTCTGCCGAGTCCGATCACCCGCCCCCCGCCCACCATTGCCCCACGACGCCTCTCCGCACCTACCATCAGCACCCCCACGGGCCTTCGCTCGAACACGCCCAGCCTCACCCGCCACCGGAGCCGCCATGTCCGCCGCCCCCGCACTCCTCGCCACCCGACTCCCCGACTTCGACGCCCCCCTGCCCTCGCGCGAGGGCGACCGCGTCATCCAGTTCCGTGAGGCCCTCCGCGAGGCCCTCACCGAAGAAATGCGCCGCGACCCGCGCATGTTCCTCATGGGCGAGGAAGTCGCCCAATACAACGGCGCGTACAAGGTCTCCCAGGGCATGCTCGACGAGTTCGGGCCCCAGCGCATCATCGACGCCCCCATCTCCGAGAACGGGTTCGCCGGCCTCGCCGTCGGCGCCGCCATGTACGGCCTGCGCCCCATCATCGAGTTCATGTCCTGGTCCTTCAGCCTCGTCGCCGCCGACCAGATCCTCAACAACGTCCCCAAAATGCTCTACATGTCCGGCGGCCAGTGGGGCTGCCCCATCGTCTTCCGAGGCAACGACGGCGCCGGCGGCCAGCTCGGCTCCACCCACTCCTGGTGCGTCGAGGGCCTCTACGCCAACGTCCCCGGCGTCAAGATCGTCATCCCCTCCAACCCCTACGACGCCAAGGGCCTCCTCAAGACCGCCCTCCGAGAGCTTGATCCCGTCTTCTTCCTCGAATCCGAACGCATGCTGGGCGACAAGGCCCACGTCCCCGCCGAGGAGTATTACATCCCCTTCGGCCAGGCCCGCCTCTGCCGCGAGGGCGACGCCTGCACGCTGGTCTCCTTCGGCAGGCCTGTGCACTTCTGCATCGAGGCCGCGGACGAACTCGCCGCCGAGGGCATCACCTGCGACGTCCTCGACATGCGGACCATCCGCCCGCTCGACATCGACTCGGTGATCGCCAGCGTCAAGAAGACCGGCCGTGTCGTGGTCGTTGACCAGTCCTGGCCCTTCGCCAGCGTCGCCAGCGAGGTCTGCACGCAGGTCGTGGAGCGTGCCTTCGACTGGCTCGACCACCAGCCCGTCCGCGTCAACACTGCCGACGTCCCCACTCCATACGCCAAGGGCCTCGAGGCCGACTACCTGCCCAACAAGAGCAGGATCATCGAGGCGGTGAGGGCAGCGCTGGCGTAGTCGCTCACTCCCCGCGCCACAGCACCCAGTCCCCCGCCGCTTCGTCCAGCACCTGCTTCTGCTCCGCGCTCACCGCCCCGCCCCCCGCGCGGATCACACTCAGCCGAAGGCTCTGCACGTTCCGCCGCCCCTTCTCCGTCGCCGGCGGCACTCCCCCATCATCCTTCCCGTCCATCCCGATGCTGTACAGCACGGGCGCTCCTTCGGCCACGCGGTACCGCAACGGACTTCCATCAAACGGGTCCGACGGCACGCTGGGCAGATACGCCGGCACCATCTCCTCCAGCGCCACCGGCCAGCCGCCCTTTTCCCGCCGGTGCAACTCCAGCGCCAGCCTCACCAACAGCGCGCCCCGCCTCGCCTCCACGATGTCCCGAGATGCGAACGCGCTCACCATCGGCCCCTCGTCGCCCGCGCCCGCCATCAGCGCCTTCGCGACCGGCACCAGCCTGAAGAGCGCGCCCTCGAAGAGTGCGCTGTACCCGGTGTCCGAACTCCGCTCGCCGTGACGCCAGGGGGGCAGCGCCTCGTCCGCAGCCGCCGTCGCCATCGCCTCGTTCGTACGCCGCACCACTTCTCTCCGCCCGGGCATCGTCGCCGTCAGCACCGGCTGCGCCGCGGTCATCAGCGCGAGGCCCTTGGGTCTCGGCATCCCGAAGTCGTCGTACATGATCTCGGCGAGGTTCGCACGCACCACGCGCCCGTCCCCGTTCCCATCATCGCTGTAGCACCGCTGCACGATGTCGTCGATCATCACCCGCTCGCCCGAAACGTCGATCCGCACCCGCCCGCCCTCAAACCCCCCGACCAGGTGCGCCAGGTCTCGCAGGTCCGAGTCCGACAGCAGCCCGGGCTTCGTCGCGTGCGCCTCCACGCCACGCAGCGTCAGGTCAAAGATCGCAACGCCCACAAGCTTGCTGATGAGCATCCCGTCACGCGTGTTCTGCCCCGCGATCCCCAGCAGCGCCCTCACATCAGCCATGAACCGCGCCCCGTCCCCCTCCTTCGCCGCCAGCGACAGGTCCTCGTTCACGTACCGCGCCAGCCTGCGGCATTCTCCCAGGTGCGGCAACAGCACGCCCATCACAAGCGGGTTCTCCGGCTCGGGTCCCTCATCCGCCTCCACCCCCCCCAGCCGCCCGGACGCCCGCAGCGCAGCCCTGTACTCCTCCGTCAAACGAAATGACAGCACCGCGCCCAGCACAGGCTTCGCAGCGGCCTCCCGCGTCACCTCCAGCGCGCCCGCCTTCGACCTCACCCACGCCTCCACCGCCGCCCGGTCGCGCTGGGCCTCCTCCACACCCACCCACTCGGGCTGCTCCCCAAACGCCGTGATCGCCCGTAGATACACCGGCCACGCGCGATCCCCCTCGGGCGTCGCCAGCACCGGCGCGTTGAACTCCGCGACGTAGTTCCGCGCGATGTTGGGCGACCCGCCGAAGTACCTCGCCGCCAGCACGCCATACCCCAGAACCCCCGACAGGAGCAAGGCCATGCAGCCGTGCACCGTTCGCCGCGCCGCCCGCCACCACAGGGGCCTCAGCCGCCGCCGCGCACGCCGGATCAGCCCCGCCGCCCGCGCCGCGTCGCCAAACTCCCGCGCCAGCGCTTCCGGGGTCTCGCCCGCCTCCAGCCCCTCCGCGAAGTGCGCGCACAACTCCCGCGCCACCTCCGCGCTCTCCGCCGGCCACAGGCGGCTGCCCTTCACGACTCGCTCCACCAGCCCCGCCAACTCCGTCGGCAGCCCCGCACCCGCGATCACCTCCGCCGCCGCCCGCCTGCCCACAGGCCCCGTCCGCCCCCCGGTCCCGCCCGCCGCGCGCGTCTGCTGGTTCATGCCATCACCTCCCGCGCGGGCGCGTCCAGCACGCCCAGCTTGGCCATCGCGACCGCCAGCGACCGCCACTGCTTCTCCTCCGCCGCCAGCCGCTTCTGCCCCTTCGCCGTGAGCCTGTAGTACTTCCGGTCGCGCCCGGACGCCGCCTCCCGCCACACGCCCACGACGAGCCCCTTGGCCTCGAGGTTGTACAGCATCGGGTACAGCGTGGACTGGCCCATGTCCAGAACCCCCTCGCTCCGGGCCGCCAGCGCCGCCACCACCTCATACCCGTACATCTCGCCTTTCTGCAGCAGCTTCAGCACCGCCACCGGCCCCGCGCCCCGCATCAACTCACGCTCGATCCGCATCCGGCACCTCCATCCAGCCCCACGCCCGGTTCCAAGGCCCCGCACTCCGACACCCAACTTTCCGGTACACATACTATGTCACACAAGGTATACCGCCACTCCCGCCCCGGGGTTGCGGCGAGCCCCACAAAAAACTCCCTCCCCGGTTCCCTTCTTCTCCTTCCCCGCTTCCACCCTTGACTCGCGCGGTACGCTCCTTCCCATGATCCGCCACCTCGTTGCCCTCCTTGCCGCCTGCCTCCCCACACTCCCCGCCCTCGCTCAGGGTCCGGACAACACCGCCCCGCCCCCGGGGTGGGGCCAGCAGCGACGCACCATCCTCGTCACCGGCTATTGGCCCCCCACCAACGAGATGCTCCGCCCCTTCAGCCCAAACCCTGCCCAGAACCCCTCGGCCTGGATCGGCCATGACTGGGAAGGCCGCGGCTACGACATCAAGGCCTACTTCCCCGAGTTCCCTGGCGGCACCGGCTCAAACCCAAAGGGCAACGGCGACTTCGAGGTCGACTACCAGGACACCGCCGCCGACCTCGCTCGACTCATCGACGAGCTCAATCCCGTCGCGATCGTCTCCTTCAGCCGCGCCAATACCTCCATCGGCTGGGAGATGGAGCCCGCCTACCAACGCTTCCGCCTCCCCGGTGAGTCCCAACTCCCGGGCCGAAGCATCCCCATCTACTCCCAGGACTACTCCGGAAACCGCTACCCCACCGAGGCCCTCGCCGGCATCCCCATCGGCGACGTCCGCCTCTCAACCCTGCCCATGACCCAGATCAGAGACGCTGTCGCCGCGGCCCTCCCCGCCTCGCAGATCAACCCCTTCATCCCCGCTTACAACCCCGCCACGCCCGACACCTTCGACTACGCGGGCGCCTTCCTCTCAGGCTACCTCCCCTACCTCGCCGCACGACACCGAGACTCACACAACAGCCCCGACGACCCCTTCCGCATGGTCATGTCAGGCCACGTCCACGTCGGCAGCGGCCTCAACGTCGGCGTCGGCACCCAGGCCACCATGATCACACTCCGCGAAGTCACACGCTCCCTCGATGCCTACGTCGGCATCGTCCCCGCCCCCGCCTCCGCGACGGTCGCGCTCGCCGCACTGGCGTTCGGTGCGCGCAGACGCAGACACGGGGGCTGGTGAGGTGACTGGCCAGCAGCGGCAGACTTGAGCCACGCCAGTCCAATAAACCCCGAGCGCGAGCGAGAGGCCGGGCGGACGTGCCATGCCAAAGCACCCCGAGCATCAGCGAGAGGCCCGTCAGACCTCCCCGCACTGACGTTTGCTGGCTCTCGCCGCGATGTCACGGCCACTCCAGTGGCCGCTGCGCCCCTCGCCGCGGCGTGGCCCGGCCTAGACGCCGAACCGCCGCCCCCACCGCCTCCCGCCCCCGG
>Ga0154020_10000956_pt1 | contig 35684 bp, 27 predicted proteins | sample Klosneuvirus_201_FD_109709 | JGI IMG/M metagenome (GOLD analysis project Ga0154020, IMG submission 109709) | Active sludge microbial communities from wastewater, Klosterneuburg, Austria - Klosneuvirus_20160825_MG | ecosystem: Engineered > WWTP > Aerobic digester > Activated sludge | place...
AGCGCTGAACGAGCGCTGAACGAGACGACCGAAACGACAAACGCCAGCGATGTCCTCGCTGGCGTTTTCTCGTCGGGGCTATCGACGCGGCTCAGGCGGCGAGGCGCTGCGGCGGCTCTTGGTCGATCAGGCCCGCGCGCACGGCGAGCGGTGCCGTGGCATCGCGCTCGTAGCTCTTCGCCATGAACTTCGCCGCATCGGCGAGCGCGTAGAGGTACGGCACCGAGAGGTGCACGACGCCGTTCCGCTTGCACCACTCGGTGGTGATCGCCGCGGCCTTCGGGAGGTGCTTGTGCGGGATCTTGGGGAACAGGTGATGCTCGGCCTGGTAGTCGAGGCCGATGAAGAAGAACGAGACGATCTTCGGCATCTCGAGGTTGCGCGTGGTCTCGAGCTGGTGGAGCCAGTCGTTGTTCTGCTCCGCCATGATCGGCAGGCCGATGTGCGCCGGCGAGAACACGAGTGCGAGGCACACGCCGACGCCGCCCCACAGCGCGAAGTAGACGCAGAACGCGACGAGCGGTCCGAAGATCAGCGCCGGCACCAGCAGCCAGCCCACGTAGTGCGTGGCGAGAGCGGCGACATCCATCCACCACTCCTTCTTGAAGCCGTGCTTCTTCGGATAGTCGAACAGATAGATGACGGAGCTACGGCGCATGCCGATCGCGAGCAGCGTCGACATCGGCCAGAAGGCCCACGCCTGGAAGTTGCGCTGGAACCAACGCAGCCCCGGCGTCGAGCGCTCGTGGTCCCCCTTCGACGAGACGAACGGCCACGGACGGACATCGGGATCGACGCCTTCGACGTTGGGATGACCGTGGTGCAGCCGGTCGTGCTTCTCGCGCCAGTACAACGCCGACAGCCCCGAGAACATCGGGAACGCGAGGTGAGTCACGAACGCGTTGCGCCCGGGCGATTTCGAGAAGCTACGATGGCTGCCTTCGTGACCGAGCATTGCTGCTGCGGTGGCAAAGATCGAAGCGATCGGAACGAGGAAGAGAGCCGCGTACCAGCCTTCGAGGGCAATACCCACCAGACAGCCAGCTACGACGCTCAGGAGAAAGAGAAGCTTTCCCCAGCTACGGAGCTCGGCAGGTTCAAAAACGCCTGCCGCGCGAAGCTCTGCGCGGAGGGTCCCCAACTCTGGTACTCGCTGCATTTGTTTGGGAATACACCGAGCAACGTCAGGAGTGCGACCTTTGATTGTCATGAAATGAACACCGTTAGTGCGATCGCGCCTGGTGGTTCGACCGCATATCGCCGTTGGGTACCCGCAGGCGGGTGGTTCGTTCAGTCGAGCGCCGCTCAGCACGCACGGGTTGCGCAACGCGCATCAGTTGCGGCCACCCGATATGGTTCTGCGGCTGCCTTGTTCTTGATTCGTGCAACCGATGACACAAACCACAACTCCACCGCGGATCGATGCCGTCTGGGATGACGCGATTCGGAGGTTCGACCGTCAGGTCTACCTGTCCGTACTCGCTCTCGGGCTCGCCCCCGATCGCGCGCGGGAGATTTCGCAGTCCGCATGGACGAAGCTGATCGAGCGCCATGCGACCGGCGGACTGCCCGAGATCGAGCTGCCGGGCCTCGCGATCCGGCAAGCGCGCTTCCTCGGCCTCAACGAGCTCCAGCGAACGAAGGTGGAGAGGCGCGCTCTCGCGGCGGTGCCCGACGACAACGCGCCGGTCTCGATCGACGTCGAGCGCCAGGTCGATAGCCGCGCGCAGGTCGAGAAGGTGCTCGCCGCGCTCGCGACGTGCTCGCCCACCGCGCGCCGCGTGTTCCGCTTGGTCTACGCCACCCCGGGAGGCTCGCCCGCGCACGCTGCGGCCGAGGTCGGGCTCTCGCTGCAACGCGTGCGGCAGATCCTCTGCGAGACGCGCAGCCACATTCGCAAAACACTTTCGACCGAGGAGGTCGTGCCATGACTACCAAGATCTCGCGCGATGACATCGCGCTCTACGTGATGGGTGCCTACGACGGCGACACCGCCGCGCTCGAGTCCCGTATCGCCGACGACGCCGACGCGCGCGCCATGCTCTCGGAGGAAGCCGAGCTCGAGCTCTCGCTGCGCGATGCGGCAGCGAGCGGGACGTTCTGCACGAATTGCGATGACCTCGTCGTCGATCTCTCGGAGCCCGTGCGGTGCTCGTCGTGTGGCGCCGCGGTGTCGCCCGGTGGCTACGCGATCGAGCGCGTGATCGTCGCCAACGCGCACGGCCGCATGTACGTCGCGCGCGATGCGGACGGCAAGCGCGTCGCGCTCAAGGAGCTCGCGTTCGTGCAATCGCCGTCGACGGAGACCGTCGCTGCGTTCGAGCGCGAAGCGAAGTTCCTGCGCGCGCTCGAGCACCCGGCGATCCCTCGCTTCGTCGCCGCGTTCGAGGAGGGCAGCGGCGTTCACACGCGCTACTACCTCGCGCAGGAGCTCGTCGACGGGACCGCGCTCGACACGCGCCTCGACGAGCACTTCTACAGCGAGACGGAGATCATCGAGATCGCGCGGCAGGTGCTCGGCGTGCTCGTGTATCTGCAGAGCCTCTCGCCGATGGTGATCCATCGCGACATCAAGCCGGCCAACCTGCTGCGCCGCTCCGACGGAACGATCGCCGTCGTCGATTTCGGCGCCGCGCACGTGCAGGGCACGACGGCGGGATCGACGAGCATCGGCACGTTCGGCTACATGCCGCTCGAGCAGCTCGCGGGTCAGGTCGATGCGACCACGGACACGTACGCGCTCGGAGCGTCGTTGATCCACCTGCTCACGCGTCGCGAGCCGTGGCGCGTGTTCGGCCCGGCGACGTTCGAGTCGATCAACGTCTCGCCCGCCGTCCAGCAGTTCCTCGCGAAGTGCGTCGCGCCCGAGCCGAAGGACCGCTTCGCGAACGCGGCGGCGGCACTCGCGGGACTCGATGCGCCGGCGATCGCGAGCCCGCCTCGTCGATCTCGCCTGTCGCGCAACGGTTGGCGGATCGGCGTCGGCATCCTCGCGGCCGCGCTCACGGTCGGTGGTGCGGGTGTCGCCGGGTACTTCTTGGGCGACGCCCCAGCGCCGAAGAACACCGACGCCAACAGCAGCGCTCCCCCAAACCCGACGAATCGACCGCCCGATACCGCGGCTCCGAAGTCGCCCAAGCCGACCGTACTCCCGCCGCGCTTCACGAGTACCGCGCCGGTCTCGCTCGACTTCAAGGGCGCGCCGATTCCGACCGTACTTCGCACCCTCGCGCACGCCTGCAACGTGAACGTCGTGCTGTCGGACGGCATTCGGGCACCGGTCTCCGTGTCCGTCAAGGAGGTGCCGTGCGGTCAGATCCTCGAGGTGATCCTCGAGAGCAACGGCCTCGGCTACGCCTACGACCCGACCACGAACTTCCTCCGAATCTCGTCGCGCAAGGAGATCGAACGCGAGCTCGAAGAGGAAGCGGTCCGCCGCGACGTCAAGAGCCGGCTCGCGAACTTCGACGACGCGCTCCCAGCCGGTGACACGGTCGACTTCGACCTCGTCAACGCTCCGCTGCATGACCTCGCGAAGACGTTGGCGGACGTGGGCAAGGTGAACGTCGTGATCCCCGACGGTCTCCAGGCGAGGGTCACGATCATCGCGGCGAAGACGCCGTGGGACGCGACGCTCGAGCAGGTGCTCGCCGCGAATGGGCTGTGGCTTCGCTATCGCCCCGAAGGTCGGATCGTTCGCATTGCACCTCGCAAGGAGCTCGATCGCGAGGACGAAGAGCAACTCGCGAAGTATCCCGATCTCGCCTCTCGACCGACGACCGCACCGGTGCCGGCACCACCACGGTTCACGGGCGTGAACATGGTCTCCATCTTCCGCGAGGAGTCCCTCCCGGGATTCATGCGGTACATGGGCCAGATGTGCGACGTGAACGTCGTGACACCGTCGAACCTGACGACTCGCATCCGGGTGAGCGTGATGCACACTCCGTGCAAGCACCTCCTCGAGACGATCCTCGAGTCGCATGGTCTGGACTACGCCTACGATCCGAAGGCGAAGCTCATGCGTGTCGCCCCGCGCAACGAGATCCTCCACGAGCGCGAGGAGGCGATGCGCCGGACCGCGATCCGTCAGCAGTTGCCGCGGGCCACGGCGCTCCCCGACGGACCGATCGTGCAGCTCGACTACAAAGAGGTCGAGTTGCGGGTCGTGCTCGAAGAGCTCGCGAGCGCGAACAAGGTCAACCTCGTCATGCCGGAGAAGCTCGGCGGGAAGGTCTCGATCCTGGCCAAGGACGTGCCGTGGACGTCCGCGCTCGAAGCGGTGCTCGCATCGCACGGAATGGGGTATCGCTATCGGTCGATCGGGCGCCTCCTGCGCATCGCTCCATGGAACGAGCTCGATCACGAGGACGAGGAGAAGCTCGCGAGGCCTCCCGTCGCGCCGGAATCGAAACCTCCCGCGGTGACCGGTCCCGCAGGCATCCGCATGGACATCTTCGAGAAGCTAGGCAAGAACCCGGAGAGCGTCGTGTACGACGTGGAGGTCGGCACGACGGACGGCGTCGACGAGGACTGGTCTGGGACGGTCCTCGATGACAAGGGCCAGCCGCTGGAGGGCGGTGCGTGTGAGGTCATCCAGGTCTCGTTCAATATGACGCAGTGTCGCGTGACGTTCCCGCCCGGCGGGAAGCTCACGTTCCGCGCGATCCCGTCGCCCACCACGATCCGCTTTTCGCCTCCGTGAACGTTCGCGTCGAGCGGCGCAGCACAACGGTTCTGCCAATTCCTCTGCCACGGCTTTCCAGTGGCGACTCGCGATGCGGTTTCCTCGGGTGAGTTGGCTCACGCACACCTCACCTGTGCGCGAAGGGTGCGGATCCCTTGATGAGGCTAGGGTCGTTCGATGTTGTCCGCGCTGACGTCGACCGGCTGCACCGGTCTCGATGAGGTCCTGCGCGGTGGGTTGCCCCGCGATCGCCTGTACCTGCTGCAAGGCGATCCGGGCGTCGGCAAGACCACGCTCGGTCTCCAGTTCCTGCGCGCGGGTCTCGAGCGCAACGAGCGCTGCATGTACATCGCGCTGTCCGAGACGCGCGCGGAGATCGAGGGCGTGTTCGAGTCGCACGGCTGGTCGCTCGACGGCATCGAGGTGATCGAGCTGTCCGCGCTCGAGCAGAGCAGCGGCCTCGACGACGACAACACGCTGTTCGAGCCGTCGGAGGTCGAGCTTCACGAGACCACGCGGCTGTTGCTCCAGCACGTCGAGCGGTTCAAGCCCGACCGCGTCGTGTTCGATTCGCTGTCCGAGCTGCGCCTGCTCGCGCAGAGCGCGCTGCGCTACCGCCGCCAGATCCTCGCGCTCAAGCAGTTCTTCACGGACAAGCACTCGACGATCCTCCTGCTCGACGACCGCACGAGCGAGCCGAACGACCAGCAACTGCAGTCGCTCGCGCACGGCGTGATCACTCTCGAGCACAGCTCGCCGCTGTACGGCGACGATCGCCGGCGGTTGCGCGTCACGAAGCTACGCGGCGTGCGCTTCGGCGGCGGCTATCACGACTTCTCGATCTGCACCGGCGGCATCGTCGCTTATCCGCGCATCGTTCCGTCGGAGCACGTCACGGAGTTCGCGAGGACGCCGATCTCGAGCGGCATCGCGGCGCTCGACACGTTGCTCGGCGGTGGCCTCGACTACGGCACCGCCACGCTGATCATCGGGCCCGCGGGCGCCGGCAAGTCGTCGGTCGCCGCGCAGTACGCCCTCGCCGCAGCGGATAGGGGCGAACGTGCCGCGATGTTCGTGTTCGACGAGCGTCTCTCGACGCTGTACTCGCGAACGAAAGCGCTCGGTCTCGATCTCGATCGGCACGTGAAGTCGGGGCTCGTGCATCTCCAGCAGATCGATCCCGCGGAGATGGGAGGTGGCGAGTTCGCGCATTGCGTTCGCGACGTCGTCGAGAAGCGCGGCTGTCGCGTCGTCGTCATCGATTCGCTCAACGGTTACGAGCACGCGGTGTCTGATGCGCGGCTGCTCACGATCCAGTTGCACGAGCTGTTGTCGTTCCTCGGCAATCAAGGCGTCGCGACGATCATGGTGACCGCGCAGCACGGCCTCATGGGCACGATGCAAGCGCCCGTCGACGTCAGCTACCTCGCCGACACCGTGGTCCTCATGCGCTACTTCGAAGCGAAGGGTCGCATCCGCAAAGCGATCTCGGTGATCAAGAAGCGCTCGGGCCCGCACGAGAATGCGATCCGCGAGCTCACGCTCGATGCGAACGGGCTCCACGTCGGCGAGCCGCTCGTCGAGTTCGCGGGCGTCCTCACCGGAGTTCCGCGCTACACGGGCCCCAACGCCGAGCTGTCGAACACGTGACGAGTGACTCCGAGCTCGTGCTCGTCTGGGCGCCGCACGGCCGCGATGCGACGCTGACGATCCGCTTGCTCGAACGTCACGGATTTCGCGCCAAAGAATGCCGGCGCATCGAGGAGCTGACGAAGAACCTCGACTGCGCGGGATGTGCGGTGCTGACCGCGGAATCGATGACGCGCGACGGCCGCGATCGCCTCACGCTCGCACTCGCCGAGCAGCCACCGTGGTCCGATTTTCCGCTGATCTTGTTCGCACCGAGCGGCGCGGACCTCGACGACCGCGGGCTCGACGAGATCAAGTTGCTCGGCAACGTCACGATCCTCGAACGACCGGTCCACACCGGCACGCTGATCAGTGCCGTGCGCTCTGCCCTGCGCGGTCGCGATCGCCAGTACGAAGCGCGCGAAGCGATCCAGCGCCGCGATCAGTTCCTCGCGATGCTCGGCCACGAGCTGCGCAATCCGCTCGCCGCGATCACGTTCGCGCTCGAGACCATGCCGCCATCGTTGGAAGTCGATCGCCAGCGCACGGTCATCGATCGGCAGACGCGCCACCTCGCGCGCCTCGTCGACGATCTGCTCGATGTCGCGCGCGTGACTTCGGGCAAGGTCCGCCTCGAGCGCCAGCCGGTCGACCTCGACGAGATCGTCGCACGCTGCGTGCAAGGCGCGGAGGCCGCCGCGCGCGCACGCCGGATCACCGTGCACCACGAACGCAATCACGAGCCGCTCGTCGTCGACGGTGACCTCGTTCGCCTCGAAGAAGTGTTCAACAATCTGATCGGCAACGCGCTCAAGTACTCGCCCGAGAACACGCGCGTCGACATCACCACGCACGGCGACGCCACGACGTGTCGTGTGGACGTGATCGATCAGGGCATCGGCATCGGTCAGGACATGCTCCCGCGCGTGTTCGATCTGTTCGCGCAGGCCGATGTCGCGCTCGATCGGAGTCGCGGCGGCCTCGGGATCGGGCTCACGCTCGTGCGCTCCCTCGTCGAGCTCCACGGCGGTGTGGTCAGCGCGTCGTCGCAGGGCAAGGGCAAAGGGAGTCGCTTCACCGTGAAGTTGCCGCGCGTCCACGGCCACCTCCCCCGCCACACGCCGCATTCGACGGCGATCGTGGATCAGCCGCTCAAGGTCGTGCTCGTCGAGGACAACGCCGACCTCCTGGAGATGACGCGTGACCTCCTCGAGTCCTGCGGCTGCGAGGTCGCGACCGCGCCCGACGGCAACGCCGGCCTCGAGCTGCTCCTCGCCGAGCAACCCGACATCGCGTTCGTCGACATCGGCCTTCCGGGCATCGATGGCTACTGCGTCGCCCAGAACGCCCGCGAGCAGCACCTCGACGGGACCTACCTGGTGGCGATGTCGGGCTACGGCCAGCCCGAGGACCAGCAGCGCGCGATCGCCGCCGGCTTCGATCGCCACCTGACCAAACCGGTCACGATCGCGGCGTTACGCGATGCGATGGGCACCGCGAAGCGCGCACGAATCTGACCGTTCGCTGGAATACCCCGGCTTCGGGAACCGGGCGTCGGCCGCGGTGTCCGAGGGCCCATGCTCCGCTGGACCGCGCTCGCGCTCGCCCTGCTCGCTCCGCTCACATCGACCGACTCCACGGCGGACACGCTTCGCGCGACGCGGCGCATGCCGATGTTCGAGGCGTCGCACACCGTCGACATCGAGCTCAAAGACGGCGTCGCGACCTACAGGGTGCGCCGGATGTTCTCGAACCCGGGCACGACCGCGGATCAAGTCGAGCTACGCCTCGATCTCCCGTATGGCGCCGCGGCGACGGGCCTGCGCATCCGGGCGAACGATATCTGGTACGAGGGCGTGCTGATGGAGCGCGACAAGGCCGCGGCTCTCTATCAAGAAATGACCGGCTTCGGATCGGCGGTCGCGAAGGATCCGGCGCTGCTCGCGTGGCTGTGGGCCGACAAGCTATCGCTGCAGATCTTCCCCGTGATGCCGGGGACCGTCTCGACCGTCGAGTACACGTTGACGGTCCCGACACGCTACGAGCACGGCCGCTACTTCTTGTCCTATCCGCGGACGTCCGGATCGGAGTCCGACGAGCTCGCGCTCGCGACGCCCGTCGTCACGGTGCGTCCCGCGTGGGGTGATGCGCGAACGCCGATCGTCGTCGATGGAAAGCGCGTCGCACGCGATACGCCCGTCGTCCTGATGCCGCCGGTCCGCGAGCCATGGGCCGATGCGGTCGGCGCGGAAGGTACCGCGAGCTACGTCGCGAGCAAGCTCGAGATCGCCGAGTCCGCACCGGCGAGCAAGAGCTACGCGAAGGCGATCGTCGCGCTCGACATCGTCCACACGTACAAGAGCGACCTCCAGGTTCACCTCGTCACGCCCGACGGCGCGAGCATCTCGCTGCACGACAATAGCGGCGGCGGCGACAACGATCTCAAGGGGCGGTTCACCGCCGAGCTACCGCCGAACACGAAAGCGGTTGGCACGTGGCGCCTCGTCGTGTCGGATCACGCAGCGCTCGATGCGGGCTCGCTCGACACGTGGTCGCTGACGTTCGGGGACGGCAAGACGGCGATCACGGAGTCCGCAACGGACACGCCGGTGTTCATCCCCGATGCGCCCGAGGATGCGAGCGACGCTGGTGTCGCTTCGATCTCGATCGCACCGCCGCCGATCACGACGTGGCAAGCCCGCCTCGGCCGCGCGGTTGCCTCGGACAAGCACGCATTCTCGCGCGTCGAGGTCGATGTCGCGCCGCAGCTCGTGCCGCTGCCGAAGAAGGCGCAAGTCGTGTTCGCGATCGATGCGTCGCACTCCATCGGCGATCAAGGAATTGCCGCGCAGCTCGACGTGATCAAGGCGTACATGGCGCACGTGCCCGACGCCGAGGTCGAGGTCATCGCGTACCGCCGTCATGCGACGCGCGTGTTCGGTCGTTTCGTCGCCGCGAGCGATTTCGGCGACGCGCTCGCCGTCGCGAAGGCGCGCGGTGCGTTCGCACTCGGCAACGGGAGTGCGATCGAAGAAGGAGCACGCGCCGCCGCCGCCGCCCTCCTCGACCGCAAGGGCCCGCGCCGCATCGTGATGATGACGGACGAGCAGACGCGCACGTCGCTCACGCCGCTGATCGCGCAAGCCGCGCTCGCGAAGCTCCCCGGCGACGCGGTGGTCCACGTCGTCGTCCCCGGCGCGAGCGGCACCGATCGTCCATCGCTGGTCCGCCGTGACGATGCAGCGTTCGCACCACTCGCCACGCGCCATCACGGCATCTACGTCGACATCGACGGCCTCCCGGCCACCACGCTCAAGGCGCTGATCCCCGTCGCGCTCGAGCTCGTGCGCCCGACGCGTATCGAGAAGGTCGTGGTGCCCGGCTTCAAGCTCGAGGACGAGACGTTGCACGAAGGTGATGGCCTCCGCTTGATGCAAGATGTCGCGAACGCCCCGCAGACGCTGACGCTCGCGGGCTTCATGTGGAGCGATCCGGTCAAGAAGTCGCTGACCGCCGGAGCGACGTTCTCCGTCGCGACCGCGGGCTTCGTGTTCGGCGGCGACATGCATCAGTCGCTGAGCGATGCCGAGCAATACACGCTCGCGATGTACGGCAAGGCCGTCTCGCCAGTGACGTCGTACGTCGCGTGGGAGCCGGGCACGCGTCCGTCGGTGATCGGCTTCGACGAGCTGGTCGGGGGCGTGCTCGGCGGTGGACAGTACGGCACGATCGGATTCGGGGCTGGTGGCGGCGCCGTTCGCATCAAGCCCGACTTCCGCACGTTGATCGACATCGACTCGTGCGTGAGGGCCGTGCAGCCGAAGGGTCCGTGGAGCGTGACGCTCGACATCGAGACCACGGTGCACGAAATCGTCGACGTCGCGACCACCACGAAGGATGCGATGACGACGTGTCTCGTCGAGAACACGTGGGGTCTCGCTCTCGAGCCCAGGATGTTCCCGCTCGGACGCGAGTCGTTCCGAGTCGAGCTATCGGGCCCGTGATCCGCGGCGGCGACGCGCCACGAAGCCGACGACGATCGCGACGAGACCGAACGACACCGCATGCCCCGCGCGGTGAGATGCGCATCCCTCGTTCGCCGACGACGCGACCTGCGTGTACGTCGCGGGACCGATGTTCCCGTTGAGATCGATCGCGCGGATCGCGAGCTCGAAGTCGACGTCCGACTCGCCGAGCGGGAAGCTCAGCTGATCCTCGAACGGACGCACGTCACCGGGCACCTGAAACGGTGCGGTGCCCGCGGTGATCGTCACGCGATAGCCGATGCGGTCGGGTGGAGTCTGATCGTCGCTCGCCGACACCATCACCACGAGGCGGCGCCCCGTCGGCTGCCCGCACTTCGTGCCGGGCGTCATGCAACCGCCGCTGTCCGGCTCTTCGATCCACATCGAGATCGCGACCGGGCTCGGCTTCACCGAGTCCGCGAGCTGCGAGCGATCGAGCTCGTGCTGCTCGTACGTCGGCTCGAGGCACGCGTCTGCTTCGCGGGGTACCGCGAGCGCGAGCAATGCCAGGACCACGACGAGCCGCATGCGCACATCCTCGCCGGATTCGATCGATGTTCGCAACGCGATGCCCGCTCGCGACCACTGACCGTTAGATGCGGCCACTACTCGACCGAGCCCAGGCGGACGGGACTACACGCCGCTGCTCGAATCGTGCACGTCGAGCTACTTCGCTGCCGCTTGCTGCTTCTCGATGCGCGCCTGGATCTGATCGAACACCCAGCCCGGAGCTTCGGCGCGGCATTGGTTCAGCAGATCATAGCCACCGCGCTGGCGCAGGCAGTTCGCGAGCTCGTTCGACCAGCCATCCTTGATGCACGAGGCCTCGAAGCTCGTTGCGTGCTCGCCCGTCCCGTAGTTCTGGAGCTGTGGGCGAATCTCGAGCATGAGCTCCTTGCACTCCATCTCGGAGAGCATGGGCACGCGCGGCGTCGGAGCGCCCATCTTGCGCGTGCAGTAGCCGACGTGCTTCACGTCCGTCACGGTGGACATGCATGCCATCTCGCGGGCGTCGAGCTTCGCGCTCGCGCACAGCTGCTGTTGCTTCACGACGATCGCGGCGCGCTCGTCCTCGGTCTCTTCGGTGGAGTAGTTTCCAAATTCGAGCGCGGCGAGTGCGACCGCGACCGTCTTGCATGATGGACCGTCGCTCGTCGACGCCGCGTCGGACACCGGATCGTGCGCTTCGTCGGGGAGCTGGTAGGCCTGCTCGCCGAGGGGCGCCGAACAGCCGTTGGGGTCGGGGCAGTCGGTCGACGTGTAACGAAGCTTCGAGACTTCGCGGCTGCCGGCGCATGCGCCGAGGACGACGATCCAGAGTCCGAGCCGTCTCATGCTCGCCTCCAACGCATCACATCGCGACACGATCTGAGCTATCTCTGAGCGTTCTCTCTTGGGTCACATTTTCTTCGCGTCGCCGAGAGCGATGCCCATCTGCTTGCAGCCGGTGACCGCGGCCTCGCGATACGTGGGATCCGTGAGCTTGGTGAACATGCGCTCGGCCATCGCGGCATCGCCGAGATAGCAAGCCGCATTGAGGAACGCGACGAGCTGCTGTTGATACAGCCCCGGGTGCGACTTCGCCGTCTGCACGAGCGCCTTCTCCGCCAGCTTCAACTGCTTCGCGAGCTCCTTCTTCTGCGTGTCGGACATCATGTTGCGCGCCATCTGGGCTCGGGCGCGCGCCATCGCCATCGCCTCCTCGTCGGAGTCCTCGACGGCCGGCTCCTCGCGATCCGGCGCGGCGTGCGCTTCGTTCCAGGGATCCCCGGACGGCGCGTCGATCGCGACGACACCCGCATCCACGGCGACGGTCTTCACCTCGCCGGAGCCCGCGCCGGAGCCCGCACTGGAGCCAGCGCTCGATCCGTTCGCGACGCCCGCGTCGTGCACGCTCTTGTTCGTTCCGCGTGCGAGGTAGCCCGCGAGCGCGCCGCCACCGACGAGCACGACCACCACGACGATCCCGATCGCGATCCACTTGCCTCTGCCCGACGACGGCGCGACGGATGGAGCCGTTCCCGCGGCCATCGCCGGCGACGTCCCCTGCGGCATCGACTGCGGAGGTGCGTGGTGCGGATATGGTCCGACAGGCGGCGGCGGCGTCACCGCACCGAGGCCCGTGCCTTGCGTCATGCCCGTTCCCGTCATGCCCGTCATGGGCATCGGGCCGACCATCGACGCGGCGGTCGGTGCGTGCACCGGAACGATCGGCGCCTGCGGCGCAGCGGGGCCGCCGACAGCACCGCGCGTGATCTCGCGAACGAACTGCGGCGCGCTCGGTCCACCGAACGGCATCAATGCGATCGCGAGATCCGCGACCGTCGCGAACCGCTTCTCGGCCTCCTTCTCGAGACAGCGCATCACGATCCCACGCAGCGCGGGATCGACATCGAGCGGCGCCGGTGGCGCGGTCATCACCGCCACAGCGATCTCGGCGAGCTGCGTTCCGGGGAACGGCATCCGGCCGGACAACAATTGATACAACGTGACACCGAGCGCCCAGATGTCCGTGCGCAGATCGACATCGCGCGTCGATCGGATCTGCTCGGGCGACATGTAGCCCGGCGATCCCATCGTCGAGGTCGTGTGCGTCAGCTTCGCCTCGGCGGCCGTGGCTGCCTTCGCGATGCCGAAGTCGAGCACCTTCACGAGGGGACCACCGTCGGGACGGCGCACCACGAACAGGTTCGGCGGCTTGATGTCGCGATGCACGAGCCCGGCGGCGTGCGCCTCGGCGAGGGCTATGCACGCTTGGATCACGTACTCGACCGCGATCACCATCGGCACGCCACCGCGCAACGCGGCCGTGGTGAGGTCCGTGCCGTCGAGCATCTCCATCACGATGTACGGCGCACCGCTGTCCTGGCGGCCCACGTCGAACACGCGACACACGTGCTCCGTCTTGAGCTGCGCGACCGCCCTCGCCTCGCGCAGGAAGCGGGCGACGATCGCGGGGTTCGTCGCGAGCTCGTCGTGCAGCACCTTGAGCGCGACCTGTTGTCCGAGCTCGAGATGCGTCGCCGCGACGACAACGCCCATCCCACCCGCTCCGAGCACGCGGTCCACGCGGAACCGTCCGCCGATGACTACGCCGGGCTCGAGCACACGAGGATCATAGTCGGCGGCGCTCCCCCATGCCGCCGCTATGATCTGAAATCACAGCCCGGGCGCTTGTCCCGAGTACGACAGCGAGATCGAACCACCAGCGGGCGCCGCGTCGACGATCGACTCCTTGGCGAACGCGCGCTGGCGAATCGCGTCGTAGCCGCCGCTCGCCGAGACGAGGCCGATCGCGCCGCCCATCTCGTCGAGCGCCGACGGATTGAACCGCGCGTCGGGCACGGCGGGAATGCGCAGCGTTGTCGCTCCGTGAGGCGCGATGATCGCGCGCACGTACTCGGCATCGATCGCGGGCGGCATCCCCATCGCCGCTCCCCGCGTCACTGCGAGCGTCACCATCACCGCATCCGCGGCACCGGTGCCCGCCTCCATCCACGTCACACCGGTCGGCTCGTACTTCGTGTTCCCCATGATGTACGGCATCGGATGCGCGCTCGCATCCACGCTCGACACCGCGCCCGAGTACAGCGACCGCGTGCCCGTCATCACCGCGCCCTGCTGCTGCGTCGTCACCCGCATCAGCACGAGTCCGTCGACACCGGTGAGGTTCGGCATGTCCACGTTCTGCGGCTGCTGATCGACGCGCTTGTCGCCCGTCGTGAACAACATGAACCCGCCCGCGTAGATCTTCTGCTCGACGTTCACGCTCGAATTGAGCGGAACATTCGTCGCGGTCACCGTCGACGCGAGCGACTCGTTGAGCACGCCCAACGAGACGTCGATGTTCTCGGCGTACGGCTTCTGCATGTAGAAGCCTTGATCGTTCTGCGTGACATACATGTCCATCATCGACGGGCAGTTCGTCACGGTGATCGCGACGTTCGGTGCTTCTCCCGATCCCGATCCACACGGCGTCTTCACCGTCACCGTTCCCTGGACCTCGGGCACCTTCACCACGATCGCACCGGGCGTCGCCACCGATGTCGGCTCGCTCTTGCCGAGCTCGATCAAGTCCCCGCCCTTCACACCGACGTACGTGACCACCTCCGGCACGCGATTGCCCTCGGGCGGTGGTGGCGTCACGGCCACGTACGTGCGGATCACCGACACGTTGCCCGCAGTCATCTGTGCGGATGCGGTTCCCGTTGCATCCGTCATCACCTCTTCGATCACCGAATCATCCGCGTTCTGAAAGATCACGCGCACGCCTGCTTGTGGCGCCAGCGCATCCTTCACCACGACGCGAACTTCGTCGGTCGGAACATCCGGTCCATCATCGCCACCGCCTTGACCGGTCTCGATCGATCCGGTGCACGCTACGAGAAGGCCGAAGCACATCGCCGAGAATCCGTGGAGGAGGCGCATGCATCGTGGTTCTCCACGATCGATGCCACCTCGTTCGTTGGACTTGCGCGCGATCGATCTCGATCTTGTGGTTCTCGCCCCCCAATCCGACCGAAAACCAGGTGTGCTCACTCCCACCTCCAATGTCGGATAGGCTCCAGCTTCCTCAACGTTTCCGTGCGGATCGCGCACGATGCCAGCAGTCACTCGAGAGTAGCCGTGCACCGCTCGCCTTTCCGCTCCTGAAGAGTTCCCACTTCGCGCGCCTGATCCGTCTTCTCGTCATGCGCGCTGCGGTTGTTCTGGCCTTCGTCGCCGCGTGCACGAATCCGATCGCAGGCACGCGCGTTTCCCATCCGCGCCGCTCTCCGAGCCCGCCCGGCCCCGCGATCGCCACGGCCCTTGCCTCCGACCCGACCGGCATTCGCGTTCTGGCGAACGGAAACGGCCCGAGCGGCGACGCCGGCCTTCTGGCCACGACGCCCGACGAGTACGCGGCGCTCTGGCGCGACGTCGGTCTGCGCGGCACTCGCCCCGCGATCGACTTCACGACCCACGTCGTCCTCGGCACCAACTTCGACGGTGGCGTCTGCCAGCCCGAGATCGTCGCCGCCACCATCGACGCCGCCGGGATCCTCACGCTCCAGGAAGCGCCGATCGCCGACGCCTGCATCCTCCTCGGCTCGCGGGAGATCCGCGCCGTCGCGATCCCGCGCAGTCTCCTGCCGCCGCACTTCACGTGGCGCACCGAGAGTGGCGACTTCGCGTTCGACCTCGCACCGCGCTCCGCGATCGCCGCCTCACCGCACCTCGCGATCGATACGGGTGCACGAGCCGCGATCGCTCGTGCGCGCGGAACGATCGCACTCCCCGCGATCGGTCGCATCGCGCTGCGCTCGCTCGACGATGGCCGCGCTGTCTGGGTCGCGCGCCGCGACGCCGACGACATCTCCGTGCTGCTCGCAGATCGTCCCTCGCGCACGCCCGGCATCCACCATGCGCTGTCGTGGAACGACAAGGTCCACCGTTTCTCCTCGGGTCACGACTCGCGCGGCCGCTCGATCCACGGTGGCCCGTCTCTCGACGTGCTGGCGTTCTCGCGCACCGTCGAGGATCGCATCGCGGTTGGCGATCCGATCACCGTCGCATACGCACCGCCCATCCCGCGCGCCGACGAGCCTCTGCTCGACGGTCCCGAGAAGCCCTACACGTCACCGGCGACCACGTTCCGCGGCATCGACGACAACCACTGGGGCGTGATCGCGGACTCGCTGGTCATCGGAACCTCCGGCGCCGCGCAGCTGTGCACCATCCCCGAAGGTAAAGCGCGCCAGTACCTCACGGGCTGCCTTCGCTCGCACCCCACCGTGTCCTCGATCCGCGCGCGTCGCGGCAACGGCACGCGCGGCATCTCGATGACCCACGGTCCGCTCGCGATCCATCGCACCGGCGACAGCGCCGACGTCGTCATCGACCTCGGCAACGGCGAGTCGGGTTGGGTCGTCGAGCACGCACTGCAGAAGCCCGCACCGCGCGGTCCCACGACGCGACGCGGCCCGCTCCCCGTGAAGGTCGCGGTCACCGGCTCGACCGCCGGCGGCAACAACGGCTACGACGCACCCGACGACTGCGTCCCGATCGTGGGCCGCGGCAGTCCCGACGACGCGTGGACCTTCACCGCGCCGCGCGCAGGCACGTACATCTTCGAGCTCGAAGCGCGCTACGACGCCGCGCTCTACCTGATGGATCTCGACGCTCGCGAGGACTACACGTTCCGCGGCTGCAACGACGACGCGAAGGGCTTCTTCCGCCGCTCGCTGATCCGCATCGACCTCGCCGCGATGGCCAGGCTGCGCGTCGTGGTCGACGGGTTCGGCGGAGATCGCGGCGACTACAAGCTGACCGTGCACGAGCAACCGCCGCTTCCGCGGCTCGTCGTCGGCAGCTCGGTCACGGGCGACACGACGAACGCGATCGATCAGGAGTCACACGGCTGCTTCGCGCCCGCCGGCGATCACCGCATCCCGGTGCACATCGACGCCGCGGGCCTCTACGCGTTCCGCATCGACACCCCCGGATGGGCGCCGATGATCAGCGTGTTCGCGGCGGGCGGTAACGAGTTTGGCTGTTACACGCATCGGTCGCCGCTCGTCGATCTGTTCCTGCTCGAACCGGGCGACCACTTCGTTGTCATCGACGGCAGCGATACGAAGCAGCACGGGAGGTACACGCTGTCCGCGCAACGCTGCGAGAGCGACGACAAGAATGCGTGCCGAGCCGCCGCTGCACGAAAGCGCTAGACGTTCGAAGTCGCGCATTCGCCGCTCGTCTCCAAGCACCGAGATGCAAAGCATGCGCGGTCCACCGTGGCGACGCCGTACTAGGAGTGGCGAGCAGCGTGCAGTCACTCGCGCCGATCATGACGCCTTACGTCGATGTGAGCTTTCACGACCTGCCGCGAGACGTCTCGATCGAGGCCTCGATCCATCGGTGGGTCGCACGACTCGAAGCGATGGGTATCGAGATCCAGCGTGCCGAGATCAAAGTCGAGCCCTCGGGCCGGCGACGGACATCGGTCTCGTTGACGCTCGTGTTGGTGGACGGAACAAGCCGAGCCACCTCGAGCGTGCATGCGGACGCGTACGTCTGCGTGGCCGACGCCTTCCGCGCTGCGAAGCAACGATTGCTGCCGTCCGTCCCGCCTCGCGCACGTGCCGTGGCGTGAACAGGCCGGGCATGCTGCGAGAGATCGAACCCATGCGCTGATTCGCGCAACTCCGACACGGGGTCGTGCGTGGTGCTGCAAACCATGCGCGGACCAACGCTGCCGGGCGTGGTTTGCGGTTTGCAACCCGATGTCTTATGGAATTCGCTGTGATTCGTCTTGCCATGCGCGGCGGCGTGACATTCAACGTGCGCGACTACGACGTGGCCCGTCAGACATTTCGGTGGGCAAACGCGACTGCCGAGCTCGTCGGCCCTGGTGGTCTCAACATCGCCGATCTCGCCGTCCTTCGACACGCGAAGACCGCCACCGCAAACAAGGTCGCGCTGCGCTGGCGTGGCAAGCACGGACAGACGCAGGACATCACGTATCGCGAGCTCGCTGACTCGACCGCGCGATTCGGCAATGCACTCCACGCACTCGGCGTGACGCGAGGAGACGTCGTGCTCGCGTTGTGTCCGCGCATCCCCGCGCTCTACGCCACCGCGCTCGGTACGCTGGCGATCCAGGCCGTGTTCTCGCCGCTATTCGCGGCTTTCGGTCCGGAACCGATCGTCACGCGCATCCAAGCGGCGAGTGGCACGGTGCTCGTCACGACGTCGTCGCTCTATGCGCGCAAGGTCGCGCCGATCCGCGATCGATTGACCACGCTGCGTCACGTGCTCGTGGTCGACGACGGCGCGGGCATTCCGGAGGGGACGCTCGATTGGAATGCGATCACGGCGTCCGCGTCCCCCGACCTCGACGTCGAGCCCACAGCAGCCGATACGCTCGCGCTCCTTCATTTCACGAGCGGCACGACCGGACGTCCGAAGGCTGCGATGCACGTGCATGCTGCGGTCGTGGCGCATCACGCGACGGCGCGGATGGTCCTCGATCTCCATCGCGACGACGTGTTCTGGTGCACGGCCGACCCGGGGTGGGTCACCGGTACCTCGTATGGATTGATCGCGCCGCTCGTGCACGGCGTCACCTGCCTCGTCGACGAAGCGGACTTCGTCGCGGAGCGCTGGTACGAACTGCTGGAACGCGAGCGAGTGACGGTCTGGTACACGGCCCCCACGGCGATCCGCATGTTGATGAAGGCGGGCGCCGACCTCGCGCGCAAGCACGATCTGAGCGCGCTGCGCGTCGCTGCGTCCGTCGGCGAGGCGCTCCCCGCGGATGCGGTGCGGTGGGGCGCCGACGTGCTCGGCATTCCGTTCCTCGACAATTGGTGGCAAACCGAGACCGGTGGGATCATGGTCGCGAACCTGCCGTGCATGGACGTTCGGCCCGGATCGATGGGCAAGCCACTGCCGGGGATCGAAGCCGCGATCGTGGACGTCGCAGCGGATGGCACCGTCACCACGCTGTCCGCGGCGAGCGTCGGACAGCTCGCACTGAAGACCGGCTGGCCATCGATGTTCCGTGGCTACCTGCACGAGGACGCGCGTTACGCGAAGTGCTTCGCCGGTGAGTGGTATCTGACCGGCGATCTCGCACGCCGCGATGACGACGGCTACTTCTGGTTCGTCGGTCGCAGCGACGACGTCATCAAGTCAGCCGGACACCTGATCGGACCGTTCGAGGTCGAGAGCGCGTTGCTCGCGCATCCGAAGGTCGCCGAAGTCGCGGTGATCGGGATCCCGCATCCAGTCGCCGGCGAGATCGTGAAGGCCTTCGTCGCGCTCAAGCCGGGCTTCGCGCCGAGCGATGCGTTACGTGACGAGCTCGTCGCGCACGCGCGCCGAAGCCTCGGTCCGGCCGTCGCGCCGCGCGAGCTCGCATTCCTCGCGGAGGTTCCGCGAACCCGCAGCGGCAAGATCATGCGGCGGCTCCTGCGCACGCGCGAGCTCGGCCTCCCCGAGGGCGATCTGTCGACACTGGAGAACGCGCCGTGACCCCGAACCGTGATCAGGCGCTCGCGATGCTCCGCGCGATGACCCGCATCCGCCGCCTCGAGGAGCGGTGCGCCGAGGACTACGCGGCCGCGAAGATTCGCGGTTTCCTCCACCTCTACATCGGGCAGGAGGCGATCGCCGCCGGCGTGATCCCCGCGCTCGCGCCGAACGACTCCGTCGTCGCGACGTATCGCGAGCACGGACACGCGTTGCTCCGCGGGCTCTCGGCGGCATCGATCATGGCCGAGATGTACGGCAAGTCCGGCGGCTGCTCGCGAGGTCGCGGCGGCTCGATGCACCTGTTCTCGCGCGAACACCGCTTCTTCGGCGGACATGCGATCGTCGGCGGCGGCCTGCCGGTCGCGATCGGCATCGCGCTCGCCGACAAGCTGCGGGGCACGCGCGGGGTCACCTGCGTGTTCTTCGGCGAAGGCGCGACGGCCGAGGGCGAGTTTGCCGAGTCGCTGAACCTGGCGTCGCTATGGCGATTGCCCGTGTTGTTCGTGTGCGAGAACAACTTCTACGCGATGGGCACGGCGCTCGCGCGCTCCGAGGCCGAACCGGAGATCCACAAAAAGGCAGCCGTGCATCGCATCGGTGCCGAGGCCGTCGATGGCATGGACGTGATCGCCGTGACCGAAGCAGCGAGCCAGGCGATCGAACGCGTCCGAGAGACCGGCGCGCCGTGGTTTCTCGAGTGCCTCACCTACCGATTTCGCGCGCACTCGATGTTCGACCCCGAGCTCTATCGCGACAAGAACGAAGTCGAGGAGTGGCGCAAGCGAGATCCGATCGCGACGTTCGTCCAGCGCATGGCCGGCACGATCGGGGCGGACGATGTCGCCGCGGTCGACGCGGAGGCCGCTGCCGAGGTCACGAGCGCGTGTGCGTTCGCAGACGCGTCGCCATTGGAACCCGTGGAAGATCTCCTGCGCGACGTGAGGACGTCATGAAGCTCACCTACCGCGATGCAGCTCGCGAAGCGTTGCGCGAGGCGCTGCGCTCGGACCCCGCCGTGCTGCTGATGGGCGTCGACATCGGTAAGTACGGTGGCACGTACGCCGTGACTCGCGGTCTCATCGACGAGTTCGGTCCCGAACGCGTGCGCGATGCACCGCTCTCGGAGTCGTCGTTCGTCGGTGCAGGTATCGGTGCGGCGCTAAATGGCCTCAAACCGATCGTCGAGATCATGACCGTCAACTTCAGCTTGCTCGCGCTCGATCAGATCGTGAACAACGCGGCGACGCTCCGTCACATGTCGGGCGGCCAGCTCGAGGTTCCCCTCGTGATCCGCATGGCGACCGGTGCGGGACGCCAGCTCGCCGCGCAGCACTCCCACAGCCTCGAGAATTGGTACGCGCACGTGCCGGGGTTGCGTGTCGTCGCGCCGGCTACCGTCGCGGACGCGCGCGGCATGCTCGCCACCGCACTGCGCGAGCGTGATCCCGTGGTCATCTTCGAGCACGTCCAGCTGTACGGGATCGAGGAGGAGATCGAGCCGGGTGCGGTCGACCTCGATCGCGCCGCGATCCGTCGAGCCGGGACCGACGTGACGATCGTGACGTACGGAGGATCGCTGCCGCGCGCGATGGCTGCGGCGGAGTCACTGGCGACCGCGGGCATCTCGGCCGAGGTCATCGATCTGCGCACGTTGCGCCCGCTCGATACCGCGACGATTCTCGCGTCGGTCGCGCGCACTCGTCGTGCGGTGATCGTCGACGAGGGCTGGCGTACCGGCAGCCTCGCCGGGGAGATCGCGGCGATCATCGGCGAGCGCGGGTTCTGGGATCTCGATGCGCCGGTCGGTCGAGTCTGTAGCGCCGAAGTACCGATTCCGTACGCCAAGCACCTCGAGCTCGCCGCGCTGCCGAGTGTCGAAGCGGTCGTCGCGGCCGCCATGGCGGTGATGCATGCTTGAGATCCGGATGCCGTCGCTCGGCGCCGACATGGAGGCCGGCACGCTGCTCGAGTGGAGGATCGCCGTCGGCGATCACGTGGCGCGCGGCGAGGTCGTCGGCTTGATCGAGACGCAGAAGGCAACCATGGAGCTCGAGAGCTTCGCCGACGGAATCGTCGAGGCATTGATCGTCGAGCCCGGTACACACGTCCCCGTCGGCACGGTGCTCGCGCGACTGCGTGGATCGGCAGCCAGCGACAAGGCTGTCACCGAGCTGCCCCCGGTGCCCACGTCGAAGACGCTCCCGGTGCCCACCTCGATCGCTGCTCCGTTGCCACCGGCCTCACCTCCACCGACGAGCCGCGTGCGGAGCTCTCCGGCGGCACGCAAGCGCGCCCGCGAGCTCGGCATCGATCTCGCGGCGCTGCACGGAAGCGGCCCGCACGGCGCCATCGTCTGGCGAGACGTCGTCGCACCACCCGTGGTCGACCTCGCGGCATCCCCTCCACGCGTCGCGGCCCCACTCGCGAAGCCCCGCCGGTCACCGCCGACGACGGGACCGGTCCGCGACGCGATCGCCGCGGCGATGTCGCGATCGAAGCGCGAGATTCCTCACTTCTATCTGTCGCACACGATCAGCCTCGAACGAGCCCTGGCATGGCTCGCGGAGATCAATCGCGAGCGCCCGATCCAGAACCGCATCCTCCCGGGCGCCCTGATCCTTCGGGCTGTCGCCGTCACGCTGTGGGACTTCCCGGAGCTCAACGGCTTCTACCTCGACGACGTATTTCGACCGTCGGAACAAGTGCACCTCGCGACCGCCATCGCCTTGCGAACGGGCGGGCTCGTCGCACCGGCGATCCTCGACGCCGACAGCATTCCGCTCGACGAGCTCATGCGCGAGCTCCAGGACCTCGTCGTTCGCGCGCGCGGCGGGCACCTCAAGAGCTCGGAGCTGACCTCCGCCACGATCACCGTGACGAGCCTCGGGGATCGCGGCTGCGAGGCGGTGTTCCCGGTGATCAATCCCCCCCAGGTCGCGATCGTGGGGTTCGGCGCGATCACCCGACGTCCCTGGGTCGAAGGAGACGCGGTCGTCCCTCATCGAACGATCGTCGCCACGCTCGCCGCCGACCACCGCGTCTCCGATGGCCACCGCGGCGGCCTGTTCTTGTCCGCGCTCGATCGCTTGCTGCAGGAGCCCGCAACGTTATGACCACCCTCGCCGACGAAGTCCTAGCCACGCTGTGCAAGATCGCTCCTGATGTCGATCCGCGGAGCGTCGATCGCGCGAGGCCGTTGCCGGACCAGCTCGACCTCGATTCCATGGACTACCAGAATCTGCTCGTCGCCCTGAGCACGCGCTACGCCGTGGAGATCGCCGAGGTCGACGTACCGAACCTGCGCTCGATCGACGATCTCGTCAGGTACATCGAGACCCATCGATAGATCGAGTACCTCGTCGTCGCTCTCGAGCTCATGGCGCTTGCTCGTACGTCAGGTAGTCGAGGACGACTGTGCGAGCGTGGTTGTTGGTCCACCCGCTGTCGTAGAACGAGAAGGACACGACGCGGGCCTTCGCGTAGCGACCGTCCGTGGTGACGATCGCGAGGACGTCACCTTGCTCGAGACCGGTGGCAGCGTTGAGCGGCAGCGCGGCCGTCTGCGACGGAACGAAGCCTTCGATCTGCTCGACCGTCAACGCCTCGTAGTTGTAGCTCGACGGGACGAGCACGTAGGTACCGTTGACGAACAGATAGCCGGTTCCTCCTTCGTCGACGAGGACCCACAGGTCGACCGGAGCGACCGGGTTCCACGAAGTGCTCCAGTTGTCGGCCTCGTGGAAGTCGGACGTGTACGTGCCGTTGTCGAGATCGAACTTCGCGACCGTCCACTCCTCGTCGATGCCGGTCGTGTCGATATTGCCGCGCAGCTGCACCGTGCCGGCGACGCGCGCGGTCACGACCTCGCCCTCGGTGACGCGATGGCGCGAGTACACGCTGGTGGCGACGTACGCGACCACCTCGACGTTCGAGCTCGCGAACGCTGGTGGCAACGTGGCGACGTAGCCGTTCGGATCTTCGAACGCGTTGGGAACGCTCGCGAGCGCCACGAAGCCGCCGGAGAGCCCCGGATGGTAGGCGCGGATCCATGCGATCTCGGAGTGCGGGTCGGTCGGTGCGCCGCTCTCCACGTTGGCGTAGACGCGGTGGCTCGACAGGTCGAGCGTCACGGCGCGGATGACCGGGAGCCGCGGCCCGGGTTGCACGAACAGCGATCCGAGCGCGTGCTCCGCGGTCTGACCGCGGCGGTTCGTGACGACGACGTGATAGTCCTCGCCGGGAACGAGCGCGGTGGTGAGGGTGCTGTAGTAACCGGCGCCCGGAATGTCCTCGGTGAGAGGGAGGACGTTCGCGATGTCACCGTTGCGGACGACCACCGAGGTGATGCCTTGGTAGTCGGTCGCGCAGACCTTCACTTCGCCGCGCTCGCTATCGATGTATGCGAAGTGGATGACCGGACCGGGCTCGTTCGCGACCTCGCGCGGCGCGCGGACGAACAGGTTACTGCCCGGATACAGCCGCATCGACGCGACATCGATGGTTGCCCCCATGAGCCCGGTCGCGTACCAACCGTTGCGTCGCAGCGTCTCCGTGTCGAAGACGAACGCGTAGTTGTCGAGCGCGATCGTGCGAATCGCGCCCGTGCGATCGGCGAATCGCAACACGCCGTCATCGCCGACGCCGAGTAGCGCGAGCGCGTCGCCCACCGTCATCGGCACACCCGATTCGCTATCCCCCGCGTAGACGAGGTGGTGCACGAATGTTCCATCGCCGAGGTCGAACCGGATGTTCGCGCTCACGGCATCGCAGCGCTCGAGGTATTCGTTGACGTCACCGACGCGTTCCCAGACCGACTCTTCGCTGAGCCGCATGACGTCTCCGAGGAGTTGCGTGACGACGAGGCTGACCGGGGCACCGTTTTCGATCGCGCGGAGCTCGCGCATCGTCAGCGCGAGTGGCGCCGTGCCACCGCCGGTGTCGACGGAGTCGATCACCCACGTGACGCGCGGATCGTCGGGATACGTGTCGCCGGGCACCAGGATGTTTGTCTGCGTCCCGCCGGGCTTGAACGTGGCGACGTCGAGGCCGCCGATCTTGAGCGTGAGCGTCGGAATGATCGTGCTCAGCGGCGCGCCACCGAAGTTGTGGACCTTGACGTAGAGCTTGATCCTCGCCGCGTCGACGGGGTTGGTGCTCCGCGCGACCGACCACTGGCGATCGTCGAGCACCGAGCCGCCCGCTGCGATCGAGGTGCTGGTGGTCTGCGTGCTCGAGTAGCTCTCGCCGTAGTTGGCGTGCACGAGGATGTGCCCGCTGCTACCCGCGTAGCCCGCTTCGACGCCGACCTCCCAGTTGCGCTCGTCGGTAAACGAATGCGATTGCTCCGTCGAGCGCTCCCAGGTCTGACCGACCGCGAGCGACTGCCCTTCCTCGTACGTGATCGACTGGTTGAGCGTGATCGAGTAGCCGACGAGCTCGACCACGATGTTCGGGATCGCGGGGACCAGCGGGTGATCGCCCGGTGACTTGACGGTCACGTCGAGACCGATCTTCGTGACCTCGTCGCTATCCGAGTACGCGTCCTGATCGGTCGAGCGCTGGAGCGGATCGGTGCGGTAGTGAGGCGCGGTCGACGTGCCATCCCACGCCACGAAGGCGGCGGTCAGCCAGTCGTAGCGGTAGCCGTAGTACTCGAGGTAGTTCGCGATGCCGTCTCCGTCGCTATCGATCGTCGCGCCGTCGTTGGTTCCGTCGGCGTTATCGTCGTCGTCGATCGGCGCGATCATGCCGTCGCCATCGAGGTCCGGCAGCGGCGCAGCGCGATCGAACGTGCCCGTACCGAACAGCTCGGCGTTGTCGACGAGACCGTCGTGGTCGGAGTCGCGGTCGCCCGCATCGCTCTCGAGGATGTCTTCGATGCCATCGGGGATCCCATCGGCGTCGGTGTCGCGCCGCACTGCTTCGTCGGGCGACGCGAGCGCCGCTTCGATCGCGTCGTGCAGCGCGCCGAGGTTCGCGAATTTCTGCGCGGGTGGTGCGGTCGAGTCTCCACACGCGGCGAGAGCCGCGCCGATCGACACGAGAAACGAAGAAGCTGCGCGAATCGTTCTCGATGTGGACGACATGCCCGCCTCGTGTGCACGGCGCGTGCCCCGCGACCGACGGTAGGGTTTGGCTGCCTGCGCCGCACCCGCGAACGACTTGCACCGGTCGCGATCATCTCGCGCACTCACTGCGCGCTGCGCTCTACCCTTCGCGCGGTGGGATCACCCACAGCTCGTCGCACGGAACGAACCCGAGCTTCTTCGCGAGCGCGAGCGACGCGTAGTTCTCCTCGTCGGCGCCCCACACCGGCTCGCGTCCGCGCGCGCGCTCGTCGAGGATCAGCGCGGTCGCGACGAGAGTTCCGAGCCCGAGCTGTCGCGCGCTCGGATCCACGTCGACCGAGACATCGAACCATTTCTCGCTGCGCCACGGTGCGTACGCGAACGCGACGGGCAGCTCGTCGACCCACGCGCACCACACCCGCTCGGTCGTCGAGCGCAACTCCTCGACGAGGCTCGGCTGCAGGTGATCGAGTGGCGCGACCGGCTCGAGCAGCATGGCGCCCTCGAGCTCCGTCAGCGCCTCGGGCTCGGGCAACGTGTGCAGGATGGCGCGCTCGCCGCCGATGCCCTCACCGACGAGGATCGCGTGCTGGCGAAACTCGTCGGCCAGCGCGTACAGCGCCGCGCGCTCGACCTCGCCCGCGATCACGATCAGCCTCGCGCGATCGCTGCCGAGCGCGAATCCCGCGCCGAGCTCGCGCCGCCAGCTCGCCGGATCCGCTGCGATGCCGTGCGCCTCCACCCAGCGCGGGAGGTCGGGTAACGCGAGCGTCACGTCAGCACGCTACGTCTTCGGCGGCAGCCCGCGCAAATAGCCGATCGCGGCCTTCGCGTCGGCGGCGAGGCACGGGCTGTACGGCTTGTTACGCTGCGGCCCGCTCTTCACCTTGCGAGCGAGCGCGCGCTCGAGCGCCGGGACCGCGCGCGGATCTTTGATCGCTCGCAGTCGCGCGACCGCTTCCTTGCGCAGCTCGCACGTGTCCTCTTGATCCAGGTCGTAGGTGTACGCGACCCACCACTCGACCTTCTCCGTCAGGTTCAGGCGCTCGACCACCGGCTTCACGGCGTGCCGTCGCGGCAAGCTCTCCGCGATCGCGGCCTTCACGAGCAGTGGCTCCGCCTGCGGATCCTCGGTCTTGCCGACCCAGATCTCGAACGCCGCCGCGACTACCGCGGGGTCGGTGTCGCCGGCCATCGTCCGCAAGCTCGTGCGCAAGACCGGATCCTTCTCGAGCGCACCGTTGAGCCGCAACGCGCGATCGTAGGCATCGAGCGACGGCGCACTCTCGTGGCGCGCCGCGTACGCGCGGCCGAGCACGAGCTGGCCCATCGCATCTTGCGCGATCGCCACCTTGTTTCCCTCGAGGATCGAGATCGCTTTCGCCGGATCGCCGCGCTCGAGCGCCGCGTTCGCCTGACCCGCGATCGAATCGGGGTCGATCTCCAGGCCGCCTTCGTCGCCGCCGCCACCGCGCGTCGTGATCACGGCGATCGCGATGCCCGCCGCGACGCACACCGCCGCGCCGACATAGATCATCCATCGCTTGCTCTTCGCGCCCGGGTTCTTCTCGAGTGGACGCGTCGCTGCGCGATCGTCCTCGGGCTCGAGGGCCGCCGCGATGCTCGTCGCCGGATCGGTGCTCGCGAACATCCGCCCGCCCATTCCCTTCGCCAATGATTCGCGATGCACGACCCGCGTCGGCCCGTCATCGCTGACGTTCGCGCTGCTCTGGAGTCGCTGCTCCGGCGTGAGCCCGAAGATCGGCTCGCCCTGCGGTCCGGTGTACGGCAAGCCCAACCCGACCCCGCCCTGCGGAACACCGCGCGGTGGCGGCATCCCGGGCAGTCCCTTCGGCGGCGGCATGCCCGGCAAGGACCCCGCACCCGACGGCGGCGTCATCACGCGTTTCGGCGCGGGCTTCGTCGCTGCCGCCGCGAGCTCCTCGTCGATCGCCGCGCCGATGTCCGCGTCTGCGAGGTTCAGCGCGCCGTCCTCGGTCACGAGCGGCTGGCTGCCCGTCGTCGACGTTCGCGGCACTCGCTCGATGCTGACGTCCGTCACGCCCCCATCCGGCGTGTGGAGCGCCGCATCCACCGCCGCCAAAAAGATCTCCGCGGAGGCGTATCGCTCGACGGGCTTCTTCGTCAGTCCCTTGACGATCAGCCGCTCGATCGAGCTCGGCACCGGCCGCCCACCCTTGATCAACCGCTGCCGCATCGGCGGCACCGGCTTCGCGGTGTGCATCGACATGACCTCGAGCTTGTCGTCCGAGTAGAACGGCGGCTGCCCGGTCAGCATCTCGTAGCCCATCACCGCCGCCGCGTAGAGATCCGCGCGCCCGTCCATCGGATTGCCGAGCGCTTGCTCGGGCGCCATGTAGATCGGCGTTCCGAACGCCATGCCCGCTTGCGTGAGCTTCACGCCCTCGTCGAGATCGCTGCCGGTCATTCCTTTCGCGATCCCGAAGTCCAAGATCTTCGCGAAGTCGACGTCGTCACCCTGACGCACCAAGAAGATGTTCTCGGGCTTGATGTCGCGATGGATCAACCCGGCCGCGTGAACGTGCGCGAGCCCTCGCAGAATGTGCGCGAGGATGTGCAACGCGCGTCCCGGCGCGAGCTGCCCCTCTTGCTCGAGGACGTCGGCGAGCGATTTACCGTCGAGGAACTCCATCGCCAGGTACAGCGAGCCGTCGGGCAAGCGCCCGCTGTCGTAGACCTGCACGCAGTTCGGGTGATCGATCTTTCCAACCGCCAGCGCCTCGCGCTCGAAGCGATTGCGCACGTCCGGCGACGCGGCCAACGACGGATGCAGGATCTTCACCGCGACTTGTCGTCGCAAACCGACGTGCGCGGCCTTGTACACGAGGCCCATGCCGCCGCGCCCGAGTGTCGAGCTCAGTCGATACCGACCCTCGATCACCATGCCGATGAGCTCTTCGCCATCACCCTCGACGGGGACAGGCGTATGGCTCGTGGCCGGATCAGTGCCGTCCCTTGCGGGCATGAGGTCGCTATTGTGCCATTTCGCGACCCCGAGGCCCATCAAGCCCCCGGGATTCCTTGCGATCACTTGCGCTTCGGGTTGCCAAGTGGGGTCTGGATATGTAGATTCCTTGGCCTCCAACGCCCAAGTAGCTCAGTTGGTAGAGCAGCGGACTGAAAATCCGCGTGTCGGCGGTTCAACTCCGTCCTTGGGCACCTCGGTTTCCGACGTTCGTAACCCACAGAGTGGCGTCGCCGCCTCCAACGCGAGACGCTGGCCAGACGTGGTGCGGTGGCTAGCGCTCATCGCCGTCGGTGGGACGGCCTGCGGACGCGTCGATTTCGACCCTCGCCCGGTCGACGCGCCAGCCTCCGGTCTCCTGCTATGGCTTCGCTTCGAGGAGGCAGGGAGTAGCTTTGTCGACGCGAGCGGACACGGGAACGACGGCAGTTGCTCCGGTACCACGTGCCCCACCGTCGAGAGATCGGCGCGGGAGGGAACCGGGGCCGCGCGCTTCGACGGCATCGACGATCTCGTCACGATCGCCGACGCACCGGACCTGGATGTCGCCGCGATCACCGTCGCGCTGTGGGCGAACAAGCACGCACACGACATGACCGGCGACAACGACGCGTTGATCGGACGCCAGTACGGTTCCGTGGAGCGGGATGTATGGTCGCTCGGTTACTTCCCGCAGCCCGGCGTCGAGTATATGTGGGCGCTCTCCACCGCCTCCGTCGAGCCGTCGGAACGCTTCGTATCGGGCCGTTCGAGCAACGGCGATCTCGAGACGTGGGTCCACCTCGCTGCGACCCACGACGGGCAGCGGTCACAACTCTATGTGGATGGGGTGCTGGTCAACGAGGTGCCGACGGTCGGCGATCTGTATGCGGAGACGACGCCGATCATTATCGGCGCCGGCGAAAACGGCGTCAGGAGCGAGTTCTCGAGCGTGACGATCGATGACCTGCGCATCTACGATCACGTGCTCACGCCCGGCCAGATCGCTGTGATCGCTGCGCCGTGAGCTAGAGCGTGTGTTCGTAGCCGATATTGACCGTGAAGAACGGTGACACCGGTGGCTCGTCGAAGACCACCGACGAGTTGCCGTACGTCGTGCTGCCCGAGGAGTACGCCGTCACGCCGAGCGCGACCCACGGCTGGACATAGAACCCGTTGTGAAACGGATGCCACTGGTACCCGGCGATGAGCTCGGGCGAGAGCTGGGTGAGGTGGATCGTGCCGGATGCATCGTCGTGCGTGCTCTCGATGCGAAGGAAGCGCAGCGAGGCGCCGACGGTGAAGCCGTCCTGGCCCGCGTCCCGAAAGTAGTACAGCGCGTAGATCGCACCGCTGCCGGGGCGCACGTCGACGTGCGTGCCTTCGCCGTAGAGCACGGCTGCGAGGCCATCGGGCACGTCGAGCGAGAACTGCGCGATCGAGAGCCGCACGCCGCGAAGCGCGGGAAGTCGCGCGCCGACCTGCACGCCATAGCGTCCCGTCGCGAACGGGAACGGATCCACTTCGACCTGCAGCGTGGTCCGCTCGTCCGCGCGGGCGGCGCCCGCCGCGATCGCGATCGCCACCACCGCGTTTTGGATCCGCATGCCCCGACGGTAGCTCGATTGCGTGCGACGCTGTGGGCGATGGCCCGGGTGCTGATCGTGATCGCGCTCCTGCTCGCGCCGCGCGTCGCACGCGCCGACGAGCCGAGCAACACGAAGCTCGTGCTGTGGGGTGCTGCGATGGCGCCACCGATGTACCTGTTGGGCGTCACGCTGCACGAGGGAAGTCACGCGGTGATGGCGAAGCTCGTCGGTGGCACCGTCGAGGAAGTGCATCTATTTCCGCCGGGCATCGATCCGAAGGCGAACAAGTTCCGCTTCGGCTGGGTGTACGCGCGTGGCCTGAACACGAACACGAAGAAGCAGCTGTTCTACGTCGCGCCGAAGATCACCGACACGTTGCTGCTCGGCGGCTTCGCGGCGTTCGCGTTCACGGATGCGTGGCCACAGAACAAGTACGGGCAGCTCGCGCTCACCGTGTTCGCGACCGGTCTGTGGATCGACTTCGCGAAGGACATCTTCCTGTTCTCGCGGAAGAACGACGTCGCGAAGATGTTCAACCTGTGGTGCATGACCGGCTGGAAGCAGGTGCCCGGGCGCCTCGTGTACGCGGCGGCGATCGTGGGCCTGGGCTTCGTCGCGTGGCGCGGCTACGAGCGCACGTTCTTCGACGATGACTCCGCGACGACGATGCGCGCCGCGAGTGCGCCGCCGTTGGTGCTACCGGTGCTGACATCGATCTTCTGATCGTGGGGGCGCGCACGTTGCACCTCCACGAGCTGGAGGTTTGCCTATGAAGCGCGCCTGTATCGCGATCGTGGATGCCGCTCGTGCGCGGCTGTATTCGTATCGAGATGTCGACGACTCGCAGGAGCTCGTCGAGCTCGTCGATCTGGTGAGTCCGGGTCGTCGCGGAAAGGACAGCGATCTGTTCTCCGACGCAGCGTCGCGCGCGCAGCCGTCCGGCGGCGCGTTTCACGGATCGATCGACGACCATCGCAACGCGCACCGCGACGAGATGGACTCGAAGTTCGCGGCGCAGGTCGCGCACGAGATCGAACGCCTCGCGAAGGAGCGCGGCTTGGGCCACGTCATCTTCGTCACACCTGCACGCATGTTGGGCGTCGTGCGCCCGCACCTCGAGGTGATGCGCAAGCACGGCCTCCTCGTCGACGAGCTCGAGCGAGATCTCTCGCAGCTCACAGCACCGCAGCTACAAGAGCACCTCGCGCGGCTCGACGTGATCGAGCCGCGTCGCCGTGCCGTGCAGCCTCGGCGGTGAGCGAACGCGCGCGGCGGTTTGGCGTGCCGACGAGGATCGTGCGGCTTCGCTCGGCAGTTCCGGGCCGGTCTGGCGGAGTTAGCGCGAGCGAGGGCGTCGGCAATGTTCTTGCTACCCACCGCTCCCCATGAGGACCCTTAGCTTCGTAGTGATCGCCGCCGCGCTGGCGGGATGTGCGACTGATTCCAACCCGGGTGGCGATGACGGTGGTGGCGACGACGCGCCGCCGTTCACCTCCGGTGTGAGCACGCTCTCCGGTCACGCGGAAGCGGGCTTCGTCGACGGACCGCGCGGTACCGCACGGTTCAACAACCCCGTGAATGTCGCCTACGGACCGAACAACAAGGTGTTCGTCGCTGACTTCGACAACAACAAGGTCCGTGTCGTCGATGCGGAGACCGGCGACACCGAGACGCTGATCCAGCAGGACAACTTCGAGCGTCCGTTCGGCATGGTGTTCGCGGCGGATGGCACGTTCTACGTCTCGACCGACAACAACACGACCGGCGGTCACGACGGCCGGTCGGGCACGATCTGGAAGGTCAATATCTCGACGAAGACGGCGACGCCGATCATCGAGAACATCGGTCGCGCGCGCGGCTTGACCGTGCTCGCCGACGGCAAGATCGCGTTCACCGACTTCCAGGCACACACCGTGTCGCTGCTCGATCCGGCCACGAAGCAAGTGACGATCATCGCCGGCAGCCTCGGCCAGGCGGCGTTCGTCGACGCGAAGGGTCCCGCGGCTCGCTTCAACGCGCCGTACGGGATCGTCCAGCGCGCGGACGGCAAGCTCGTCGTCGCGGATCAATTCAACAACCGCATCCGCCTCGTCTCGCTCGACGGAACGGTGGAGACGCTGCTCGGCTCCGCAGCGGGCTTCGCGGACGGCGCGCTCGGCGGTGCGAAGCTGTCGCTACCGCAGGCACTCGCACAGACGTCCAACGGCGACATCTACGTCACCGACCTCTCGAACTACCGCGTCCGCAAGCTGTCCGGTGACTCGCTGACCACCGTGGTCGGCTCCGGCGAGGGCGGCTACCTCGATAGCGACGACAAGCTCGCCGCGGAGATCTACGGCATCGAGGGTCTGAGCCTGAAGGCCGACGGCACCGTGATGTTCATCGCCGACGGTGGTCGCGGCGAGAGCGTTCCGTTCAACCGCATTCGCTCCGTGAAGATGTAACCCATGAGGACCTACTCGCTTACTTCTGATGATCTTCGCGTGCTCGCCTTCGTGCGCGGGTGGTCTCCGAATCACGAAGGCCAGACGCAGCTCGAGTTGCTTCGCCTCCGCGTGATGGAGGTCGGCGTCGAGCTCGTCGTGGTAGGCGAGCGTGGCGTGTGGATCTTCGGCGTCGATGGCTGCCTCGACTTCGTCGATCGTCTCGCAGGCGACGTACCGCTCTCGGCGACGATGATGCAGGCCAACCGCGACAACACCGTGTACTTGATCGATGACGGCGCCGTGGTCCGCATCTCCTACGATGGCTCTCTCTTCGACGCGATGACGGGTGTGAGCGAGCTGCTCGCGATGAAGCGCCGCGTCGTCCACGCACCGCAAGACACCACGATGCCGAACGGACTGTTCGCGCCGGTGTTCGAGACCTCCTATGCATCCGATGCCGAGGTGATGTCGTGACCGAACGCTCGATCGTCGAAGCGGCTGCTCGCCTGCGCCGTCATGGCGAGCCGCATCTCGTCGCTACCGTCGTCGCCACCAACGGTCCGGCCTATCGCCGTCCCGGCGCGCGCATGATCCTCACGCGCTTCCGCTGGGTCGCGGGTAACGTGACCGGCGGCTGCATGGAAGGCGACATGGCCTCCAGCGCCTGGGCCGATACACGCAACGGCGCCACGAAGCTCGTCACGTACGACGCGTCGCAGATCGTCGACGACGATGATCTCCGCAGCGCGTTCGGCCTCGGCGAAGGCACCGTCGAAGTGCTGCTCGAGCGATCGAGCGGTCTGCCCGGTCGCCTCGACGCACTCGAGGTCGCCGCGCGCTGTCTCGGCAAGCAACAGCGCGGTGCGGTCGCGACGATCTTCGAGACCGACGGCGATCCACGCGTCGGCGCGCGCATCGCGATGCTCGCGAGCGAGTCCGGGCTCGAGATCCTCGAAGAGGCAGACCCGTTCACGGGTGCGCTTCGCGATCGCCTGATCGGCGAGCTGCGCTCCGCGATGGAGAGCGGCAGTTGTGCCTCGAAGCTCCTCGAGACCTCGCGCGGCACCGTCCGCGTCCTGGTCGAGGCGATCGTCCCGCCGCCGACGCTGTTCGTGTTCGGCACGGGCCACGACGCGGTTCCGATCGCACGCCTCGCGCACGACCTCGGCTGGTGCGTGGTCATCTGCGCGAAGGATCCGCGCCACGCCACGCGCGATCGCTTCACGATGGCCGACGACATCCTCGTCGGAGATCCCGCGCAGTTTCGCGTGCGCATCGACGCCGCGGATCGCGCCGTCGCGGTGATCATCGGTCACGACAACGCGCGCGATCGGGACGTGCTCGGCATACTGCTCGACACCCAGGTGCGCTTCATCAGCGTCTGCGGCCCCGCGCGCCGCACGTCGCGCATGCTCACGGAGCTCGGTCGCGCCGGCGATGCGCGGCTCCACGCGACCGCCGATATCGGCATCGATGCGCCGCAGGAAGCCGCGCTCTCGGTCCTCGCCGAGATCCAGGACGCGCTGAAGACGCCGATGGTCGTCGAGCTTCCGAGCGTGCGAACTACGGCGTCTCCACCGAGCCGTCCGTCCGCGGTGCTCGCCGTCGCGGCCGCCGTCTAGTCCTCGGCGACGAGCTGCCGCAGCTGCCACGCCTGCACGTGCATGTGGCGACGTGCACGTCGCTCCGCTTGGCGAAGGCCGCGCACGATCACCACGGCGGAGCCGACGACCGCGATCGTGAACGCGGCCATCACGATGAAGAACGTCTTCGGTCCCTGGATCGCGTACGTGTGGATCGTCGCGAGGCCTTCTTCGACGGTAATCGTCGGCGAGATCCACCCCGCGAGCTCCGCGATCGCGGGGCCGAGCACGGAGAGGATCGACACCACCGCGACCAGCGTCGCTTGTCGCTTCGCGTACTGCGGTCCGGTCATCAGCGCGACCGCGGTGACCGCGGCGAGCGTGGGACCGAGGAGAAACGGCGTATACATGCGCGAGCACGCCGCGATGAGGATCACTTGCATCGCGATCAGCGGCGCGACGAACAAGCGATTGCCCGGACGTCGCATCCACCACAGCATGCCGATGCTCGCGGCGGACGCGCCCGCGACGATCGCGAGGAGGTACGGCGGCACGTTCCCGATCAAGCCGAGGATGGGCACGAATAGGAGGTAGCCCGCGCTCGCCATGATCCCGACGTTGATCGTGCGGCGGATGACGTCGACGCTCTCGGCATCGAACTGCTTGCGCACCTCGGCGGGCAGCGCTTTGGGTGGCTCGATGATCATCCGCGTGATCAGCGCGCTCGCCGCGACGAGCGTGGGATCGAGCGCGAGGGCGCGACCGGCCTCGCGCATCGCGACGTGGCGATCGTCGGCGGCGAACGCGGTGGTCGCCGCAGTGAGGTGCTTCTGCGCGAGCTCGCGGCGCCGCTCGAGATCGCGGTCGCCGTCGAGGAACTGCTGGATGCGTTCGCCGAGCTCGCGGGCCGTGTCGATGCGCTCTCTGCGATCGAGGCGCGTCGCGCGATCGCAGAGATCGTCGAGCTCGGGCGGGATGTCCCGATCGGGCGTTCGATGCGTCGGACGGCCATCGACGCCTTTGATCGCGGAGGTCATGCCCGCCTGGCCCTTCGGGTGCAGCGGCTCGCCGGCGAGGATCTCGAACAGGATGCAGCCGAGCGAGTACACGTCGGCACGCGCGTCGATGTCGGGGAGCGCCCTCGCCTGCTCCGGTGCCATGTAGCCCGGCGTGCCGACGGCGGCGCCGGCCGCGGTGACGAGCTCGCTCGTGTCGATGCTGATCACGAGCGCGCTGTCGTCTTCGCCGGTCACCTTCGCGACGCCCCAATCGAGTACGTAGGTCTCGCCGAACTCGCCGAGCACGATGTTCTCGGGCTTGAGATCGCGATGGACGAAGCCGCGCGTGTGCGCGAGCTCGACGGCGAGACAGACGTCCGCGATCGCGCGGAGGAGGCGCTGCCGCGGATACCGACCGAGGATCGTGGTGCTCTCGCGCGTCGCGGCTTGCGTCATCGACTTCAAGATGTCGGACAGCGTGGTGCCCGACAGCTTCTTCATCGCGAAGTACGGCTTGCCATCGCTGCCGATCGCGAGCTCGTGGACCGGGACGATCGCGGGATGCTCGAGCCGGCCCTGGATCCGCGCCTCGCGCATGAAGCGCGCGATCTGCTTCTCCGACGGAGACTCCGTGCGCAACCGCTTCACCGCGACATCGCGCCCGATCTGCTCGTCGTA
>Ga0154020_10000958_pt1 | contig 35620 bp, 29 predicted proteins | sample Klosneuvirus_201_FD_109709 | JGI IMG/M metagenome (GOLD analysis project Ga0154020, IMG submission 109709) | Active sludge microbial communities from wastewater, Klosterneuburg, Austria - Klosneuvirus_20160825_MG | ecosystem: Engineered > WWTP > Aerobic digester > Activated sludge | place...
AGTGCGCGGCAAGGCCACCACGCCCTTCTTGCTCGAGCGCATCCAGGTCGCCAGTCAGGGCCGCAGTTTGGAGGCGAACATTGCCCTGGTGCGACACAACGCAGCGGTGGCTGCGCAGCTGGCCGCAGCCTGGGCGTCGCTGCCGTGAGCGGCGGTCACGACCACGGCGGCGCGGTCCCCGTCGGTACCAGGTGATCGGAGCGCGGCAATCGCGTCACGGCGGCAAGCCGTCAGCGCCCGCCTGCAGCTGGGTCAGCAGCCACGTCAGCCCTGGGTCGTGCGTACGATATCGATGCCACTGCGCGCCTTGCTGCATGGGCGGCACGTCCAGCGGGCAGGGCCGCAGCGCCAGCGGCCAAACGGCCGCAAGCAAACTCGCCAGCCGGCGATGCATGGTGGCCACGAACGGCGTGCCGATCAGCAAGGCCGGCACGGTTGCGAAACCATAGCTGGTGGCGACCACACGCCGGCGCACACCGGCGCGCTTGACGAACCAGTCCTCGTACGAGTCCGATGTCGTGGATTGCGGGCGCATCACGACATGGTCGGCCGCAAGGTAGGACTCCACCGTCAGTGGCTGCCGGGCCAGGGGGCTATCGGCCCAGATCGCGCAGACGAAGTCCTCGGTGTACAGCGTTTGCTGCGGGTGCGAGGGCGACAGCAGCGCCGTCGGCAAGATCAGGAGGTCGGCCTCTCCGCGCTCCAGATCGCGCTGGGGATCGGCCACTTGCGGCAGGATCTCGAAGCGCGCCGTGCAACGAGCGGCGGCGATGCGGCGCATCAGGTGAGGCATCAACACCATCTGCGTGTAGTCAGACGCAAAGATGCGAAAGCACCGCTCTGTCATGGCGGGGTCGAACTGCGGCGGCGTGGTGATGGTGGCGTCCACTCGGACCAGCATGTCGCGTACGGCGGCACCCAGGCCCTCGGCACGTGGCGTCGGCTCCATGCGCCGGCCCACCTGCACGAGCAGCTCGTCGTCGAAGTAGGCACGCAGGCGCGCTAGCGCATCGCTCGTCGCTGACGGACTGAGGTTCAGGCGGGCCGCGGCGCGAGTGACGCTGCGCTCCGCCAGGAGGGCGTCGAGCGCCACGAGCAGATTCAGGTCGAGCCGGTTGAAGCGCATGAGCAGGCCCCTGCGTACGATGAAATCGCGGGAAAACCCTCGATCATTCGATGAAACCGAATTGTGGCATGGGCGGAAACCGCTTTCCCATCCGTTCGTGGCCCCGGAAACTCGCGGCCATGTTCAGGTACTTCCCCACGAACTACGTCTGGAACCTCTCGGTCGACCTGGCGATCGAAATGGGTGCGCGCATCGGCGAGATCGAGGTCATGTGCGCGCCGCTGCAGGAGGCCGCCAAGGCGGCGGATGCCGCCGGTACCCGCGCGTTTCGCGAGACCTGGCAGGCCATGGCCGACCGGTTGTGCGACCTGGCGCGCGAGGACGAGTCGAGCGGCCGAATGATTTCGGCGGGCGACAAGTACCGCCGCGCCGCGATTTACCTGATCACGGCCGAGCGACTGCAGCCACACGGTGCCGAAGGCCGGCTGGCGCTGTACCAACGCAACCTGGAAGTGTTCGCACGCGGAGTAGCGCTGACCGGCGAGAGCTGCCAGCGCGTGGAGATCCCCTACGAAGGCCGGCATCTCGCCGCGCTCTACGTGCGCGCCCGCGGCGTGAGCGCGGGCCAACGGGCGCCCGTGCTGGTGCAGGTCAATGGCCTGGACTCGACCAAGGAGATGAAGCTGTGCGTCGGTTTGCCGCATTGGCTGTCGCAACGCGGCGTCGCATCGCTCGTGCTCGATCAGCCGGGCTCCGGTGAAGCGCTGCGCCTGCACGGCCTGACGGCGCGCTACGACAGCGAGCACTGGGCGACACCGGTTGTGGATTGGCTCGAGCAGCACGACGAAGTCGACCCGCGTCGCATCGGCCTCGAAGGGGTGTCGCTGGGCGGCTACTTCTGCCCGCGCGCCGTGGCGTTCGAGCCGCGGTTCGCCTGCGGCGTCGTCTGGGGCGCCAATCACGACTGGCGCGACGTGCAGAAGCAGCGACTGGCCAAGGAAGGCGACTTCCCGGTACCGCACTACTGGGAGCACGTTCGCTGGGTGTGGGGTGCCAAAGACATGGACGAGTTCCTCCGCATCGCCGAGCGCGTACACCTCGACGGCGTGCTCGACCGCGTACGCGTGCCCTTTCTTGTCACCCATGGCGAGCGCGATTCGCAAATCCCACTGAAGTGGGCCCAGCGCACCTATGACCAGCTGGTGCACAGCCCCCGCCGCGAGCTGAAGGTCTTCACCGCGCGCGAAGGCGGGGTCCAACACTCCAGCTTCGACAACTCGGCCAACGCAGGCGCCTACATCGCCGACTGGGTGGCCGAAGTCCTGGGCGGCCACACGGCGCTGCAGGCGACCGCAACCCTGAGCCCCACACCACGATGAACATCCTCGGACTGGACGCCCTCGTCTTCGGCGTCGACAACCTACCCGCCTGCCGGCAGTACTTGCGCGACTACGGCCTGCGCGATGCCGGTGGCGACCGCTACGAGGCGCTGGACGGAACGGCAGTGGTGCTGCGCGCACACGATGATCCGGCGCTGCCCCCAGGGTTGGGCACGACCAGCTTCCTGCGGGAGACCGTCTATGGCGTGGCCGATGCCGCGACGCTGGAGGCGATAGCCACCGAGCTGTCCCGCGACCGCACCGTGCATCGCGGAGCGGACGGCGCAGTGAGTGTGCGCGACGACACGGGCTTCGCGCTGCACTTCCAACGCACACAACGGCGCGTGCTGCAGATGGCGGCGGAGTGCGTCAACGCCCCCGGCGCACCGGTGGCCAGGCCTGCCAACGCGCTGGGCGTGGACGACGCCTTGGAGGCCGTGCCACGCACGTTGTCGCATGTCGTCTACTTCGTGCCCGATTCGATCAAGGCCGAGGCCTTCTATCACCGGCTGGGCTTCGTCTGCACCGACCGCTTCACCGGCGTGGGTCCCTTCCTGCGCCCGGCTGGCACGCTGGAGCATCACACGCTGTTCATGATCCAGACACCGTCGCACATGACCGGCTGCGAGCACTTCACCTTCCACATGGGCGGCCCCACAGAGGTCATGCTGGCCGGCACGCGCTTCGTGGAAAAGGGCTATCCGAGCTTCTGGGGACCTGGCCGCCACAAGTACGGCAGCAACTGGTTCTGGTACTTCAAGTCGCCGCTGCGCTGCAACGTCGAGTACGACGCCGACATGGACCTGCACGACGATGCATGGACGGCGCGCGAGGCGCCCATGGGCGCCGACAGTTCACAGGCCTTCCTGTTGACCTATCGCGAAAAGTGGGCGCCCGGTGGCGCCCCGGCCAACCGGGGGCCTGAGGTTGCGTCGCCGGCGCAGCAGTCGGGCAGCACGAGGAGCTAGCGGAGATGGCGGCGATCCAGAACGTCCTGGTGGTCGGCGGCGGCTTCTCGGGCATGGCCGCGGCCATCGTGCTCGCGCGCCGGGGCCTGGCCGTCGATCTGGTCGAGATCGATGCCGGATGGCGCAGCTACGGTGCCGGCATCAGCCTGGGCGGCGCAACCTTGCGGGCATTTCGTCAGCTCGGCATCCTCGACGCCTTCATGACTCACGGCGCCGCCGGTGACGGCGTGCGCATCTGCGCCCCCCACGGCCCGCAGATCACCGAACTGCCGACGCCGCACCTGGCTGGGCCGGATGTGCCCGGCAGCGGCGCCATCATGCGCCCGGCGCTGGCCCGCATCCTGGCCGAGGCCACCCGTGCGGCCGGGGTGCGGGTTCACCTGGGGCAGACCTTCGATTCGATCGCGCCGGATGCCGAGGGTGTGGACGTGGTGTTGACCAACGGCCGGGCGAACCGGTACGACCTGGTGATCGGTGCCGATGGCCTGTACAGCAAGGTCCGGCGAGCCTGGTTCCCCGATGCGCCGGCGCCTCAGTACAGCGGGCAGGGTGTCTGGCGTGCGGTGCTGCCGCGCCCGCCTGGACTGGACACGATCACGATGTGGATGGGTCCCCACGTCAAGCCCGGCGCGAACCCGGTGTCGAAAGACGAGGTCTATCTCTTCGTCACCGAACCGCGCCCGCGCAACGACCATGTGGATCCCGCCACCTTTGTCGATCATCTCAAGGCATTGCTGGCGCCGTTCGCGGCGCCGATGCTGCGGCAGTTCCACGACCAGCTGGGTCCGCAATCGACAATCGTCTACCGCCCGCTCGAAGGTCTGTTGGTGCCGTTGCCCTGGCACCGCGGACGGGTCGTACTGATCGGTGATGCCGTGCATGCCACCACGCCACATCTGGCATCGGGCGCATGCATCGGGATCGAGGACGCGCTGGTCCTGGGCCAGGAGCTCGAGCGCCAAGCACAAGTAGAAGATGCCCTCCGGGCGTTCGAGCACAGACGCTGGGAGCGCTGTCGCATGGTGGTGCACAACTCCCGCCGGCTGGGCGAAATCGAGCTGGCCGGCGGACCGAAGGACGAGCACGCGGCAATCGTGGAAGCTTCGCTGCGGGCGCTGGCCGAACCCATCTGACGATCATGTCAACCATGCCTGGAGGTTTGAACCGGATGGTGCCGATGGCCGGTTGCGTGGTGGCCAGTTCGCGCGGACCGTCCGCGGTGGCGGCGGGCATGACCGACACCCAGAGCACGCGCGCCGTCGTGGAGCGTTTCCTGGACCTGCTCTACCGCAGGCGGCAAGCGCGTGCAGCCTTCGAGTCCTGTGTCGTGGCCACCGGTTTTCGCGATCACGTCGGCAGCGGACGTGGCAGCCGCGCCGCGGCCGCCGGTTTGCTCGCCGAGCGATTTGGCGACGACGGGCTGCAGGTCAGCGTCGAGCGCCTGGTTGTCGAGGGCGATACCGCCATGGTCCACCTGCGCTGCCGCGACGGCAACGCGCCGCAGATCGATCGGGTGGAAATCTACCGGGTGCTCAATGGACGCATCGTCGAGCACTGGTCGGTTTGCGCCGCGCCGGCCTCGCCGCCGTGAGTCCGAGCCCACCATGAATCCGCCCACACCCAGGCGTCGTTTCGTCGACCTCTCGATATATCTCGAGAACGATGTGCTGTCCGATCCACCGCCGCTGGCGCCGAAGATCACTTACCAGAAGCACGTCGACACGTTGCCGGAGTTCATGGCCATGCTGCCTGGCACGCAGCCCGAGGACTACCCCGACGGCGAAGCCGCCGCCGCCGAGTGGGTGACGCTGACCACACACAACGGCACGCACCTGGACGCGCCGTGGCACTTCCACTCCACGCAGGACGCGAAGAACGGCGGCAGCCGTCCGAGCATCACGATCGACCAGGTACCCCTGGAGTGGTGCTTCCAGAACGGCGTGAAGCTGGACTTCCGCCACTTCCCGGATGGCTACGTGGCCACGGCGGCGGACGTCAAGAACGAGTTGGCACGCATCGGTCATGACCTGCAGCCGCTGGACATCGTGGTGGTCAACACACGCGCCGGCAGCCGCTATGGTCACCAGGACTACCTTGGCGCCGGCTGCGGCATGGGCTACGCCGCCACCATGTACCTGCTGGAGCGCGGCGTGCGCCTGACCGGCACCGACGCATGGAGCTGGGACGCGCCCTTCAGGTACACCGCGAAGAAGGTGGCCGAGACCGGTGACAAGAGCCTGATCTGGGAAGGCCACAAGGCCGGCCGGGACATCGGCTACTGCCATCTCGAGAAGCTGCACAACCTGGAGGCGCTGCCGGGCAACGGCTTCACCATCAGCTGCTTCCCGCACAAGATCCGCGCCGCCAGTGCTGGCTGGACGCGTGCAGTCGCCATCTTCGAGGACGCATGAGACTTGCCACGCTGAGGGACGGCGCCGCCGACGGGCGGCTCATCGTCGTGTCCCGCGACGGGCTACGGGCGCTCCCCGTTCCGGCGATCGCCAGCAGCCTGCTCGATGCGATGCAGCGCTGGGATGACGTGCACGACGACCTGTGCGGTGCGAGCAACGCGCTCAACGCCGGGCGGGCGCGCGATGCCATCGAGTTCGACCCGCGCGCTTGCGCCGCGCCGTTGCCACGCGCACCGCAGTGGCTCGACGGCTCTGCCTTCTTGAACCACGGCCGGCTGATGGAGCAGGCGTTCGGCACGCCGCCGATCCCGCTGTTCGACAGCGTGCCGGTGATGTACCAGGGTGCCAGCGACGACTTCCTCGGCCCGCACGACGACGTGCCGCTGCCGAGCGAAGCCGATGGCATCGACTTCGAAGGTGAGTTCGGCGTGATCACCGGTCCGGTGCCCATGGGCGCAACGCCCGATGTCGCGCTGGCGTGCCTGCGCCTGGTCGTGCAGATCAACGACTGGAGCCTGCGGGCACTGGGCCCCCACGAGATGAAGACCGGTTTCGGCTTCCTGCAGGCCAAGCCGTCGACGAGTTTCGCGCCGATGGCGGTGACCCCCGACGAACTGGGCGATGCCTGGCGCGACGGCCGCGTGCAGATGCAGCTTTCGGTGCATTGGAATGGCCAGCATTTCGGCGAGCCGCACGGCGGCGAAATGAACTTCCACTTCGGGCAGTTGATCGCGCATGCCGCACGCACGCGGCGGCTGACGCCGGGCAGCATCGTGGGCTCGGGCACGATCAGCAACGTGGCGCGCAGCGCCGGCAGCGCCTGCATCGCGGAGCGGCGGGTGATCGAGAAGATCGACCAGGGCGAGATCCGCACCGCCTTCATGCGATTTGGCGACCGGGTGCGCATGCAGGCGATGTTCGATGATGGCCGGTCCGGGCCGTTCGGGGTGATCGAACAGCAGGTGGTGTCGGCTGGGGCAGGCTCGCTCACTGATCAGGCCCGCGGCGCGCAGTGAAGTCCTGTGCGGTCGGTTCAGGCCGAGTCGCGCACAACCAATCGGTGGTCCAGGGTGCGCGAAGGTGGTTGCTCACCCCGCAGCCGCGCGAGCAGCATCTGCGCTGCGGTCGCCCCCAGTTCACGCATGGGTTGGCCGATGGTCGTCAGGGCCGGCTCGAAGACGGCCGACAGTGGCAGATCGTCGAAGCCCACGACGGCGACATCGCCGGGCACCTGGCGGCCGGCCCGACGCAAGGCTTTGATGGCGCCGATGGCCAGCGTGTCGGAGACCGCAAAGACAGCGGTGGGTGGCTCCAGCAGCGCCAGCAACCCGCCAGCGGCCTGGCTGCCGGCTTCGTAGTCTGTGCTCTGTGCGATGCGGACCAGGTGGGGGTCGATGGCGAGTCCGGCACGTTGCATCGCCATCTCGTAGCCTTCGTGGCGCAGTCGGGCCCAGCGATAGGTCTCGTCGGTGCTGATCAGGGCGATGCGCCGGTGGCCGCGATTGAGCAGGTACTGCACCGCGTCGAGCGCCGCCTGTCGATGGTCGATGCTGACATACGGCAAGCCGCTCTCGGGCAGGTACTCCGAGCAGTTCACCCAGGGCAACTGCTGGACCTCGCTCGAGGTGGCGGCGTCCTCATCGAGGTGGGTCAGGTTGATCACGCCGTCGGCCAAGCGGTTGTACAGCGCCTCGAGCGCGATGGCCTGCGGTGCGTCATCGGCGCTGGCGTCGGACAGCAGCAGCTTGTATCCGGCATCGCGCGTTACCGTTTCCACGCCTTGCACGATCTGCGCATAGAACGGGTTGGCGAAGTCGGGCACAAGCACCATCAGCAAGTGGCTCTGCGCCATCGCCAGGCTGCGGCCCGCCGCATTGGTGCGGTAGCCGAGCTGTGCCACCGCTGCCTCCACCCGGCGCCGGGTCTCGGGGCTCACTGGCTTGCTGTTGTTGAGCACGCGGGAGACGGTTGCGATCGACACGTTCGCCAGGCGAGCCACGGCATCGATCGATGGCAGGGTCTTCAAGGTTTGCCTCATCAGTCGGGAAAAGATTTTCCTATTCTGCACCGATCCCAGCATCTTTCGAAGCTCCTCGCGACGACAAGATCCCGATTCAACCTGCGAGGTCTAGGGAAACCCCTAGCGGGAAAATGCAGGAAAGCGCTTACCCTCCATCTCGAAGGTTGACCGCAGAGTCACCGCCACATTACCCAGCGCCGCATCGGCGACCCACCCTCGCATGGAAGGAGACACCGTGAACTCGCCTCACCCACTCACTGTTCTGGGCCGTCTGATGGCTGCCGCCGGCCTCGCAGGAGCCAGCTGGCCACTGCTGGCGCAGACAACTCCCGCCACCACGGCGGCTGCCGAGGCACAGGCCAAGCAGACCCAGGAGGTTGTGGTCACCGCCAACAAGCGCGCAACCCTGGCTTCCAAGACGCCCATTGCGCTTTCGGTGGTCGATGGTGACCAGCTCAAGGCGGCGGGTGTGGTCGATGCCCGCGCACTGCAGGAGGTCAGCCCCAGCGTCCAGGTCACCCAGGAGACGGGGCGCCTGCAGATCAACATCCGCGGCGTGATGAGCATCAACAACACCGAGCGTGGTGATCCTTCCAATGCGTTCAACATCGACGGCCTGTATGTCGGTCGGCCGGAGTCGCAACTCGCGTCCTTCCTTGACGTGCAGCGCATCGAGGTGTTGCGCGGGCCACAGGGCACGCTCTATGGTCGCAATGCCACCGGTGGCGCGGTCAATGTGATCAGCAACAAGCCAGGCAATCGGCTCGGCGGAAAGCTCAACCTCGAGGTCGGCAACTTCAAGGCGCGGCGAGTGGAGGCGGCAATCGATGTGCCCGTCAACGACCTGCTGAAGTTGCGGGCCGCTATCGGTGCCAACAAGCGCAGCTCGTACCTGAACGGTGGCGCGGGCTTCGGTCTCGAAGACCAGGACGATACTGCCGCCCGCATCCATGGCCTGCTGACGTTCTCTCCGGCCACGAACCTGTTGCTGACGGCCGAGTCGAGCAAAGTCAACGCCAACGGCTTCACGCCAGTGCCCATGAAAGCCTTCTTCACGGGCACGCCCAAGGGCGGCAATGCCAATTGGTACAACGACTTGCTCGACCCCGTGTGGATCGAAGGCAACGAGGATGCCAAGCGATCGGTCGACGCTTACTACGCGCGCGAGACGTTTCGCCTAAACGAGAACAACGCCGTTCGCGGTGAGCTGCGGCATGCCATGGGCAGCGCCGAGCTCATCTATCAAATCGGATACCTCAAGTCCACGTTGTCCAACCGCTTCATCGGCCCGTTCAACGGTGCGCCCTTCCTCGGCGAAACGCTGGCCGGCGACTCCAAGCAGCTCTCCCACGAGCTGCGCCTGCAGTCCAACGGCGCAGGCCCGCTGGCCTGGGTGCTGGGGGCTTACCTGTTCGACGAAGAAATCACCCGCGACATCCGATACAACACGTTCATCAACCCGAACTTCACCTTCCGCATGAAGTTCGAGCCCGAAGTCGAGAACAAGGCGCAGGCGCTCTTCGGCCAAAGTAGCTACGCGCTGAGCGGCAACCTGCGCTTGGTCACCGGCGCCCGCTTGAGCAAGGACCGCAAGAGCGCCAAGGACGAATTCAACGGCGGCGGCTTGACGATTCCGGCGGCACCGTTCGATCGCACGGTCGACTTCTCCCAGGCGACCTGGAAGCTCGGCCTGGACTGGGACGCCACCCGCGACACCTTTGTGTTCGGCAGCGTCTCCACCGGCTACAAGGCGGGCGGCTTCAATACGAGCACCGATACGCTGATCTACGAGCCCGAGGAACTTACGGCACTGGAGCTGGGCGTCAAGACGCGTGCGCTGAACAATCGACTACAGCTCAGCGTCTCGGCATTCACCTACGACTACAGCGACCTGCAGCTGAGCTCGACCGTTTGCACGACCAACGCACAGGGCGTCAACACCTGCGGAACCCGAACGGTCAACGCAGCGTCCGCCAAGATGGCTGGCATCGAGTTCGAAGGTCGGTTTCGCCCACTCGACAACGGGGTCATCGACTTCGGGCTGTCGCTGAACAAGACCCGTTTCGGCGACTACCAGCCCGTCAATCGCCCAGCGCAAGCGCCTAACCTCGTGATCGACTGGACCGGACAGGCTCTGGATCGCGCACCGAAATCCACCGCGCGCCTGGGCTACACCCATACCTTCGAGCTGGCCAGCGGTGCGGTCATCGAGGCAGCCGCCTCCGCGCGCTACAACAGCGGCTTTCTCGTGAGCAGCTACGGCGACGACTACGCGACACGCTACCGCCAACCCTCCTTCACCAAGCTCGATGCCCAGCTGACCTGGCGCAGCGCCAACGACAAGTATTCGGTGCAGCTGTTCGGCAAGAACCTGAGCGACGAGATCACCATCGAGTCGAGGCAGCCGGGCGTGGTGAACATCAGCGAGCCGCGAACGTTTGGTGTGCGTGTCGGCCTGAAGTACTGAGCACACCGGGCCGCCCCGACCGACCGTGAGCACGCAGCGACTCCCGACGGGCGCCCGGCTCTAACCCCGGCTCCAACCCGTTCATCCTGCTGAAGGCGATCCATGCCAACCACCCTCCAAGGCCCAGCCATCTTCCTGGCGCAGTTCGCCGGCGACCAGGCGCCGTTCAACACCTGGCCCGCGATCACGGCATGGGCCGCTTCGCTTGGCTACAAGGGCGTGCAAGTCCCCACCTGGGATGCGCGGCTATTTGATCTGGACCGGGCCGCCGCATCCAAGACCTGGTGCGAAGAGTTCGCCGGCATCGCCCGCGAAAACGGCGTGGCGATCACCGAGTTGTCCACCCACCTGCAGGGCCAGCTGGTCGCGGTGCACCCGGCCTACGACGAGGCATTCGATGCCTTCGCGCCCGCGGCCCTGCGCGCAAAGCCGGCCGAGCGACAGCGCTGGGCCGTCGAGCAGGTGCTGAAGGTGGCCAAGGCCTCGAAGCACCTGGGCCTGACTGCCAGCATCAGCTTCCCGGGCGCGCTGGCCTGGCCTTTCCTGTATCCGTGGCCGCAGCGCCCGGCCGGACTGGTCGAAGCGGCCTTCGACGAGTTGGCAAAGCGCTGGAGGCCCATCCTCGATGCCTACGATGACGCGGGCGTCAACCTCGCGTTCGAGCTGCATCCTGGCGAGGACCTGCACGACGGCATCACCTTCGAGATGCTGCTCGAGCGCGTCGGTGGCCACCCGCGCCTGAGCATTGCGTACGACCCGTCGCACTTCGTGCTGCAGCAGCTGAACTACCTGGACTTCATCGACATCTATCACGAGCGGATCAAGGTCTTTCACGTCAAGGACGCCGAGTTCCGGCCCACCGGCCGCCAGGGGGTGTACGGCGGCTTCCAGAAGTGGGAAGACCGCGCCGGGCGCTTCCGTTCGCTGGGCGACGGCCAGGTGGACTTCAAGGCCGTCTTCTCGAAGATGGCGCAGAACAACTTCAAGGGCTGGGCGGTGCTGGAGTGGGAATGCTGCCTCAAGCACCCCGAACAAGGCGCCGCAGAAGGCGCATCCTTCATCCGCGACCACATCATCCGCGTCACCGAGAAGGCGTTTGACGACTTCGCTGGCGGCACCACCGACCCGGCGCAGGTGCGCCGCATGCTGGGGCTGAGCTGACATGGCCACCACCGTCAAGCCACCGCGCATCCGCCTGGGCATGGTCGGCGGCGGCGAGGGTGCCTTCATCGGCGCCGTGCACCGCATCGCCGCCCGGCTCGATGATGAGTACGAACTGGTCGCCGGCGCGCTGTCCGCCTCGCCCGATAAGGCGCGCCGCTCAGGCCTCGCGCTGGGGCTCGACCCCGCACGCACCTACGACAGCTACGAGGCCATGGCCAAGGCCGAGGCCGGGCGCGACGACGGCATCGAGGCGGTGGCCATCGTCACACCCAACCATGTGCACGCACCGGCCGCCACCGCGTTCCTGAAGGCCGGTATCCATGTCATCTGCGACAAGCCAGTGACGACCACCAGCGCCGATGCAAAGAAGCTGGCGGCACTGGCCAGGAAGCGCGGCTTGGTCTTCGCTGTCACGCACAACTACAGCGCCTACCCGATGGTGCGGATGGCGCGGCGGATGGTGCAGCAGGGCCGGCTGGGCGAGATCCGCGTGGTGCAGGCCGAGTACCCGCAGGAATGGCTGGCCGAGCCGATCGAGCAAAGCGGCCAGAAGCAGGCGGCCTGGCGCACCGACCCTGTTCAGGCTGGCGGGGGCGCCATCGGAGACATCGGCTCGCATGCCTGGCATCTGGCCGACTTCGTCACCGGACAGCCGTTGAAGGAACTCTGCGCCGAGCTCAGCTGCTTCGTGCCCGGCCGCCTGATCGACGACAACGCCCAGGTGCTGTTGCGCTATGCCAGTGGCGCGCGCGGCGCCATCTGGGCCAGCCAGGTCGCGCCGGGGCACCTCAACGGACTGCGCCTGCGCGTCTATGGCAGCCACGGCGGCCTGGAGTGGGCGCAGGAGCACCCGAATCAACTGCACCACACGCCGCTGGGCCAACCCACGCAACTGCTGGAGCGCGCCGGCGCGGGCTTCGATGCCGCCGGGGCACGCGTTGCCCGCATCCCCGGCGGCCATCCTGAAGGCTACCTCGAGGCGTTCGCGTCTCTGTACGGCGAGATTGCACAGGCGCTGCGCGCGGCGCGCCGCGGCGGCCGCAAGCCCGAAAAGGCCTGCCACTTCCCGACGATCGACGACGGCCTGCGGGGCGTCCAATTCATCGAGGCGGTGCAGCGCTCGTCGCGACTGGGCGGGCGCTGGGTCAAGCTGCCTGCGCCCACCGCCTGAACACGACATACCCGGAGAGCATGACCATGGGTCACCAGATCAAGCGAGGCGTCAGCCTCTACAGTTTCCAGAACGACACGTTCCTCGGCACGATGAGCCTCGAGGATTGCATACGCACCTGCGCCGAGATCGGCGCCAACGGCATCGAGATCGTCGGCGAGCAGACTTTCTGGGGCTGGCCCGAAGTGGGCGTGCCCGACCGCGAGATCACGCACTGGCATGCCCTGATGGAGCGCTACGGCACCACGCCGGTCAGCCATGACTTCATGGTCGACTACAAGCGCTACAAGGGCCGCGTGATGAGTCACGACGAGCAGGTGGCGAGTGTTCGGCGCGACATCGACTTCGGTGCACGCCTGGGCATGCGGTTCATCCGCTCACTGGTGTCGATTGCGCCTGAAGTGCTCGTCGCATGTGCAGGCTATGCCGAGGACAAGGGCATCAAGATCCTGCTCGAGGTGCACGCGCCCCTGCACTTCGATCACCCGTGGATCATCCGACACGCCGAGGCCTACGAGAGATCGGGCTCGAAGGCGCTGGGCTTTCTGCCGGACATGGGCATGTTCCTGCATCGATTTCCCCGTGTCTGGAAAGAGCGCTTTATCCGCAACGGTGTGCCCCAGGCCATCGCCGACCACATCGAGCGGGCCTACGAAGAGCGCGTGCTCAGCGAGTATGTGATCAACGACGTGCGCGAGATGGGCGGCACCGGGCCCGCGATCGCGATGGCAGAGACGCTGCGGCACAACGCCGCGTTCGAACCCCGGCGCATGCTCGAGTTCATGCCGCGCATCCACAACATCCACGGCAAGTTCTATGAGATGACCGAGGACGACGTGGAGTACTCCATCCCCTACGACGAGATCGTGGTGGTGCTCAAGCAGGGTGGCTTCCAGGGCTGGATCTGCTCGGAGTACGAAGGCAACCGCTGGGTCGAGGATGCCCAGCAGGTGCAGTCGGTCGAACAGGTGCGTCGTCAGCACCGCATGCTCTGCCGCCTGCTGGATGAGCCGATTCCGCCTGCCCTGCAGGCCAGCTGAACGAAGGAGACTCAGCCATGATGGACAAGCACATGATCTGCACCGACGGCTTCGAGAACGTCGCCGACGATGGCCGCGTCACCGGTTTCGCCCTGTTGGCGCGCCTGCCCTACTACCGCGGCCTGGGCCTGTCGATGGTCGAGGACATCGCCCTCACCGTCGACGGTGCCACGGTGCCGCGCGAAAACATCCGACTGCAACTGCGCGGCCGCTCCTGGAGCCTGGCCGAGATGGAGACCTGCTACGACGAGAAGTGGAACTTCGGCGAGAAGGCCCGGGTGATCGTTGACCGACCCGGAGGTCTAGCACCCGGCGAGCACCGCATCGAACTGGCCGAGCGCCTGCGCATCTCGTATCTGCCGTTCGTGCCGACCACGCGCGACGCCAAGGTGATGAATATTGCTGCCTGAAGGTCGAACACGATGGCGCGCTTCTTCAAGAATAACTTCAGTGACGTGCTGGTCACGCCGCAGGCTTCACGCCTCACCGCACAGGGACTCGAGCTGGACATTCGCCTTCCCTGGTACCGCTCGCTGCCTCTGTCGGTGGTGATGCCCAGCGAGCTGCTGGTCGACGGCCAGCACGTGCCGCTGGACGGTGCCGCCATCGAGCACGAAGGCCAGCGCTACCCGCTGACCGAGTTGCCGCAACAGGTGGACGCCTGGTGGTTCGTGCAGGACTCCGCGCGTCTGATCGTGCCGCTGGCGGCGCCGCCAGCGGCGGTTGCGCACGAGGTGACGCTCACGTTGCACCTGTTCCCGCCCTACATCCCCATGCTCACCTGGGTCACGCGCGGCAGCGCCGTGCTGAGTGCGGCGTGAAACCGGATACGACGATGACAGACGGACATCCGAAGCCCTTGGGCTTCCAGCTCGGCAGCACGCTGTACAGCTTCACCAACGAGTGGCATGAGCGCCGCTACGGCTTCGAGGACTTGATCGCCGAGGTCGCGCGCCGCGGCCTCGGCCCGGGGCTGGAGATCATCGGCTTCTCGTCGATCCGCGGCTTCCCGAAGGTCGGCGACGACTTCGCCGCGCGCTTCAAGGACCTGATGGCGCAGCACGGGCTGACGCCGAGTTGCCTGTCGATCAACGCTGACATGGCCATTCGCCGCGGCACGATGATGAGCGTGGACGAGGCCGTTGCCTACCATGTGCCGCAGATCGAGGCGGCCGCCAAGCTGGGCTTCCCAGTGGTGCGTTGCCAGTTCGCGGCACCGGCCGAAGTGCTGGTCAAGCTGTTGCCGCTGGCCGAGAAGCATGGCATCAAGATGGGCCCGGAGGTGCATGCGCCGCTCAACCCCGAGTCGCCGCCGGTCATGGCCTACCGCGATGCGTATGCCAAGGCCAACTCGCCGCTGCTGGGCTTCGTGCCCGACTTCGGCTGCTGCGCCTTCGACTTGCCGGCCACGTACATCGCCAACCTGCGGCGCCAGGAACTGCCTGAGCACCTGATCCAGCTGGCCCTCGAAGTGTGGCATCTGCCGCGCGACGCTGGCTGGAAGCGCCAGGAGTTCGCCCGCCGCGTGGAGCCGTTGAACGCCGACCCGGCCGACGTGAGCGCGTTGTCGGTGATGTTCAACATCCTGAGCCCCGGCGCAGCCGACATGTGGAAGGCCATCATGCCGCAGGTGATCCACGTGCATGGCAAGTTCTACGACTTCGACGAGGCCGGAAACGAGACCAGCATCGCCTACGACAAGATCCTGCCCGTCTTCCACGACGGCGGTTACACCGGCTTCATGTCCAGCGAGTGGGAAGGCCACCTCTACATGCGCGGCGCGGACGCCTTCGAAATGGTGGCCAAGCACCACGCGCTGGCGCGGCGCATTCTCGGGCGCCACACGGGGGTTGCGGCATGAAGCTGTCGGCGGTTATCGAAGACCTGTACATGTTCAACGAGGCCGGCGACATGCCGGCCCGCATTCGGGCGGCCGCGGCAGCCGGCCTGGACCGGGTGGAGTTCCACCTCTGGGACAAGGTCGACATCGACGCGGTCGAGGCCGCGCTGAAAGAGACCGGCGTGCACCTGCAGAGCCTGGTCATCGGACCGCGTTGTGGCTGCGTCGACCGCAGCCGCGAAGCCGCCTTCCTGGATGCCCTGCGCGGCACCATCGCGATGTGCCGGCGCCTGGGTGCCAAGGGAATCGTGCTGGCCGGTGGCCCGGCGCTGCAGGACGCCACCGACGCCGAGCAGCATGCCGCCATGGTCTACCTGCTCAAGCAGGCGGCGCCGCTCGTCGAGGCCGCGGGCCTGATGATCTGGCTCGAGCCGCTGAACAACCGCATCGACCATCCGATCATGTTCATGAACACGGCCATGGAGGGGCTGGACATCGTCGAACAGGTGGACAGCCCGGCGGTGCGCCTGTTGTACGACGTCTACCACTCCACAGTGATGGGCGAGGACTGGCGCGAGGTGCTGAAGCGCGGCCACCTCATCGGCCACGTTCAGGTCGCCGACACCAACGGCCGCCACGAGCCCGGCACCGGCACGATAGCCTGGGCCGCATGGCTGGCGGCGCTGAAGGCCGCCGGCTACCAGGGCGACATCGGCCTGGAGTACCGGCCCAGTACGTCGACGCTCGCATCGCTGCAGCGCACGCGCGAAACTTTCGGCATGGCGGCCGCATGAAGCTCGTGCCCTGCATCGAGATGCTCTACCAGGCAGAGCATCCCGACTTCGTGCAGCGCATCCATGCGGCCCGTGCGCACGGCTTCGACGCGGTGGACATGCACCTGTGGCGCGACAAGCCTCTGGAGGCCGTCGCCGATGCCGCGACGGCCGCCGGCGTGCAGGTCTTCAGCTTCAGCGTCGACCCGCGCGCGAGCCTCGTGAACCCGGCCGAGCATGCCACCGTACTGGGCGGCGTGCGCGCTGCCGTGCCGGTGGCGCGGCGGCTGAGCGGTGCACGGATGATCGTGGCCTCGGGCTTCACCATGCCGGGTGTGGACGATGCCGTGCAGCGTGCCAACGTCGTACGGGTGCTGCGCGAAGCGGCGCGCATCGCGGCTGACGGAGGTGCGCAGATCCTGCTCGAGCCGGTGCACATGGTGATCGGCGGCAGTCTGATGTACGTGCACACGAGTCGTCGGGGCCTGGATATCGTCGAGGCCGTGGACAGCCCGGCTCTTCGCCTGCTGGCCGATGTGTACCACGGTGCCGTCACCGGCGAGACCTTCGAGCAGGCCTTCGCCGACCGTGTCGAGCTCGTGGGCCATGTGCAGCTGGCCGACTTCCCCGGCCGTCACGAGCCCGGCACCGGCTCGCTCGACTGGGCGGGCCTCGTGCCACTGCTGCGCCGGCGCGGCTATCGCGGCGCACTTGGCCTGGAGTACCTGCCGACCTTGCCGATCGCGGATTCACTGGCGCTCACGCGGCGCAGCCTGGGTGTTTGAGGCCTGCGACATGAGCGCTTGAACCACCACAACCGGCCCGCACTCCCCCCACCCGAACCCCACCTCAGCGGAAGTCACCCGTCGTGAACCAAGACCCATTCGATGCGATCGTCGTCGGCTCCGGCGCGACCGGCGGCTTCGCTGCCAAGGAACTGACCGAGCGGGGCCTGAGGGTGCTGGTGCTCGAAGCCGGTGGCCCGCTGCCGGAGGCGAAGTTCGAGCTCGCGGCCAAGGCCAACTTCGCCACCATCGGCTCTTGGGCCCGCGTCAAGGCCGGCATGAGCGGCCAGCACAAGCAGGCCCTGACCTCGTTCTACTCGCCCGAGAAGGCTTTCCTGTTCGTCAATGACAGGGAGCATCCTTACGAGTCACCGCAGGACTTCTATCTCTGGCTGCGTGGCAAGCAGGTGGGGGGGCGCTTCGTGTCCTGGGGCCGCGTGGCGCTGCGCCTGTCGGACTACACGTTCAAGTTCAAGAGCCACGAGGGTACGGGCTTCGACTGGCCCATCGCGTATGCCGACATCGCACCGTACTACGACAAGGTCGAGCGCTTTCTCGGCGTACGCGGCAACGACGAGGGGGTCGACTACTGCCCCGCCGGCAGCTATGCGCAGCCGGCCGGACTGAGCCAGGCCGAGCAGCAGTTCAGACAGCGGGTGCAGGCACGCTGGAGCGACGCCAGGGTGATCGCCTGGCGCTATGTGCGCAAGGAAGCCACGCCGGTGGACGCACAGCGCAACCGCACGACCGCCCCCCTGGTGGCGGCCGCGGCGACGGGACTGCTGAGCCTGCGCGCGAACTCGCCGGTGGAGCGCGTCAACACCGATCCCCGCACCGGCAAGGCCACCGGCGTAACCTATGTCGACCCGCACACCGGAGCCCGGCACGAGGTGCGCGCCAACTTCGTCGTGCTGTGCGCATCGACCATCGAGACCATACGGCTGCTGCTGAACTCGCCGGGCGAGAAGCATCCGGCAGGCCTGGGCAACACCTCTGGCCTGGTGGGGCGGTACTTCATGGACCAGATGCTCACGCTGGGCTTCGGCACCGTGCCGGGATTCAAGGGTGGGGAACTGGTCGACGGCGCCTCGCCTCAGGACAACCACGGCGGCATCTACATCCCACGCTTCCGCCAGCTGCGCAAGCCCGGCGAACTGGGCTACGCCGGTGGCTTCAACTTGCAGGGCATCGTCGGGCGCCCGATGCTGCCGCCGCACATGGATTCCGTCTTCGGCCTGACCGGTCACGGCGAGATGCTGCCGCATGTCGAGAACCACGTGCGCCTGGCCGGGCGGCGCGACCGGCTCGGCGTGCCCATCCCGTCGGTCAACCTTCGGCTGCGCGAGAACGACATCAAGTTGCTGCGCGATCAAGTGCAGACGCAGAAGGACGTCATGCGCGAGGTCGGCCTGAGCGTCGACTTCCTGATCAGCGCGCTGGGCATCGATCCGGACAACACCTTCATGCCCAACGCCAGGTGGTACGAGCGGCTGCTGTTCCGACTGGCCTACAAGCGCAGCGTGGCCGTCGGTGGTGCGATCCACGAGTGCGGCGGCGTCCGCATGGGCCACGACCCGAAGACCTCGGTGCTTAACGAAATGAACCAGGTCTGGGACGCACCCAACGTGTTCGTCACCGACAGCAGCTGCTTCGTCACCAACGGCACGTGCGGGCCGACGCTGACGACGATGGCCCTGACGGTGCGCGCCTGCGAGTACATCGCCAGCGAATACGGGCACTCGCCGCACTTGCGCGCCTGAGCTGGCAACCCGGCGCGACGCACCCATCCAGACGGAGACACGACATGGAGACACGCCGACAGGCAGGCCTGGCACAAGGCATCATCATCGTCGCGATCGGCCTGCTGCCGATGATGGCCATCGTTGCACTGATGCCCATCGTGCCGCTGCTGGTGAAGAACTTCCGGCACGTGCCCAACATCCAGACGATGGCGCCGTTGGTACTGTCAGCGCCCGGCCTGTGCGTGGCCTTGCTGTCGCCGTTCGCCGGCTGGGCAGCCGACCGATACGGACGCCGGAACCTGGCCATCGGTTTCGCCGCCGTCTACGGCATCGGCGGCATGGTGCCGTTCTTCCTGCAGGACTTCACGGCGCTGCTCGCCGGGCGGTTGCTGCTGGGCGTGGGCGAGGCCTTCATCCTGACCATGGGCAACACGCTGCTGGGCGACTACTTCGACAAGGACCAGCGCGCCAAGTGGCTGATGTGGCAGGGCATCGTGGGCCCCGCATGTGGCTCAGGCCTGCTGTCGGCCAGCGGTTACCTGGCGGGTTTTGGGTGGAACTTCTCATTCCTCGTCTACGGTACGGCGTTGATCATTGCACTGGCCGCGTACTTTTACCTGTATGAACCCGAGCGCGCGGCGGCGCCCGGCGGCGCCACGGTGGCGGTAGCGTCCATGCCCTTCCCGCGCACGATGATGCTGCGCATCGTTGTCACCACGTTCGTGCTGGCAGCGCTGTACTTCGTCTATACCCTGCAGTTCTCGCTGGCACTCGACACGCTGGGACTGAAGGAGATCCACAAGATCGGCAACTACAGCGCCGCCGCCGCCGCCGCGGTGCCGCTCGGTGCCGTTGTCTTCAAGCTGCTCGCCCGCCGCAGCATCCGACTGCAGTTCACCGTGCTCTTCCTGCTGCTGGGCACCGGGCTCGCAGGTATCGGCATGAGCCGAGACCTTTACACCGTGGTGGGCTTTGCGTTCGTGCAGCAGGTCGGCGCCGGAATGTGCATCCCCATCCTCATCGGCTGGGGCCTGCGCGAGCTGCCCGATGCCTATCGTGGCCGCGGCATGGGCTTGTGGACAAGCGCTTTCTTCCTCGGCCAGTTCCTGTCGCCGTTCCTGGTGATGCTGATGCGCGGATGGTTCGGCGGGCTGCTGCAGACCTTCGTGGCCTGCGGGCTCATCTGCATCGCGCTCGCCGTGGGCAACCTCGCCTTCGGCCGTCGCCCGCCAACCCCGGCACGGCTGCCGGTGCGATAGACAGTCGACGGGCATGCCTGCGATGCGCCACGCCTTGGGCCTGGATCTCGGTACCTCCGGGGTCAAGGTCGTGCTGCTGGATGCGGACGGTCATCTGCTCGGCGAGGCCAGCGAACCGCTCACCGTGCAGCGGCCACGCGCTGGCCACAGCGAGCAAGACCCGGCCCAATGGCTGGCAGCGGTCGATCGCGCTGTCGCTGCACTGCGAAGCCGGGCCAGCGCAGCGCACTGGCGGTCTATCGGCGCGTTGGGCATCGCGGGCCAGATGCATGGCGCTGTGCTGCTGGACGCCGCCGGTCGGGTGCTGCGCCCGGCCATCTTGTGGAACGACGGCCGCAGCCAGGAGCAGTGCGCCGTGCTGGAGGCCCGCGAGCCGGGCACGCGAGTCATCACCGGCAACCGCGCGATGGCAGGCTTCACGGCGCCCAAGCTTCTATGGGTGGCCGAGCATGAGCCGGAGCTCTTCGATCGCGTGGCACGCGTGCTCTTGCCCAAGGACTGGCTGGTGTTCGCGCTGACGGGTCAGGCCAGCACCGACTGCAGCGACGCGGCAGGAACGCTGTGGCTCGATCTTGCGCGGCGCAACTGGAGCGCACGCATGCTGGCCGCCTGCGGCCTGGATTGCGCACAGATGCCCGCCTTGCATGAGGGCCCCGATGTCGTCGGCACGTTGCGAGTGGAGCGCAGCGCCGAGTGGGGGCTACCGGACGATGTGCGCGTGGTGGCCGGGGCCGGTGACAATGCTGCCGGCGCCATCGGGGTCGGCGCGGTGCGACCGGGCGACGGTTTCGTGTCGCTGGGCACCTCGGGCGTGTTGTTCGTGGTGACCGACGGTCCGGTGGCGAACCCCGAACGTGGCGTGCACAGCTTCTGTCACGCCCTGCCCGGCACCTGGCATCAGATGGCGGTGATGTTGTCGGCTGCGTCATCGCTCGACTGGCTGGCCGGTATCACTGGCGCGCCGGCGGCCGCGTTGGTGGGCAAGCTGTCGGGGTCGCCACGCCCCTTCGCGCCGCTGTTCCTGCCCTACCTCTGCGGCGAGCGCACGCCGCATGCAGACCCCGACGCCTGCGCCAGCTTTCTGGGGCTCACAGCCGGCCATGACCGCGACGACCTGGCCTATGCCGTGGTGGAGGGTGTCGGCTTCGCGCTCGCCGATGGCCTGGCCGCGCTGGTCGAGACAGGCACGCCGCCGCGGCGCCTGCTGGCCCTCGGTGGCGGCGCGCGCAGCGATGCCTGGCTGCAGCTGCTGGCCGACACGCTGGCATTGCCGATCGCGCGGCCAGCCGGCGCCGAAATCGGTCCGGCGCTCGGCGCGGCGCGGTTGGCGCAACTGGGGCTGGGGCAGCCGGCCGACGCGGTGCTGCGCCCGCCGCCGATCGACCGCGAGTTCACGCCACGTCCCGCGGCACAGGTCGAACTGGCGCCCCGGCTGGACCGCTTCCGCCGTGCCTACGCACCGTTGCGTGAGCTTGCCCACTGAGCCCGCCACCCACGGATCGCCCACTGCTGCGGCACCTTGTACCCATCTCGCCATGAATCCACGCATCTACACCGACCTGCCCACCGTCGCCTATGAAGGCCCGGCCAGCACCAATCCTCTGGCCTACCGTTGGTACGACGCGAGCCGCGTCGTGCTCGGCCAGACACTGGCCGAACACCTGCGGCCGGCCGTGTGCTATTGGCATACGTTCTGCTGGGGCGGGCAGGACCCCTTCGCGCTGGGCAGCCATCTGTTCGATCGGCCCTGGTTCGGCGGCGAGCCGCTCGCCGCCGCACAGCTCAAGCTCGACAACGCGTTCGACTTCTTCTCTCGCCTGGCTCTGCCCTTCTGGTGCTTCCACGACCGCGATGTCGCCCCGGAGGGTGCAACATTGCGCGAGTCGAATGCGCTGCTCGACGCAGTGCTCGAACGCGCTGCCGACAAGATGCATGACAGCGGCATCCGCCTGCTGTGGGGCACGGCCAACCTGTTCAGCCACGCGCGCTACATGAGCGGCGCCGCGACCAGCCCCGACCCACAGGTCTATGCCTATGCAGCGGCCCAGGTCAAGCATGCACTGGAGTGGACTCACCGGCTCGACGGTGCCAACTACGTGCTGTGGGGTGGTCGCGAAGGCTATGAGACCCTGCTGAACACCGACCTGGCGCGCGAACTCGATCAATACGGGCGCTTCCTGGCCGCCGTGGTGGAGCACAAGCACCGCATTGGATTCCAAGGCACCGTGCTTGTGGAACCCAAGCCCAAGGAGCCAACCAAGCACCAGTACGACTACGACTGCGCCACGGTCTACGGTTTCCTCAGGCGTTACGGGCTGGAAGGCGAGGTCAAGGTGAACCTCGAGGTGAATCACGCCACGCTGGCGGGGCACAGCTTCGAGCACGAGGTGGCTACCGCCGCGGCACTGGGCATCCTCGGGTCGATCGACGCCAACCGGGGCGACGAACAGCTGGGCTGGGACACGGACCAGTTCCCGAACAACCACGTGCAGCTGGTGCCCGCGATGCTCGAGATCATCCGCTGCGGCGGCCTGGGCAACGGCGGAATGAACTTCGATGCCAAGGTGCGGCGCCAGAGCCTCGACCCTGTCGACCAACTCGAGGGCCACATCGGCGGCATCGACACGTTGGCCCGTGCCTTTCTCAGCGCCGCGGCCCTGCACGAATCAGGCGATCTCGAGCGGGCCCGCCGCGCACGCTATGAAGGATGGGACAGCGAGCTGGGCTTGCGCATACAGGCTGGCACCGGGCTCGATGCGCTGAGCCAGGACGTGTTGTCGCGCGGATACGAGCCGAAGCCCCGATCGGGCCGCCAGGAGCGACTCGAGAACCTGGTGAACCGCTACGCATGACGGTGCCCACCGTCACCGGTTGTGCGACCGAGCTGGCGCTGACACCGGGGCGCCGGACGATGGCGATGGTCGTCGTCGCGCTGGCGTTCGTGATGGATCTGCTGGACGTGACCATCGTCCATGTCGCGCTGCCATCGATCCGCGCCGGCGTCGGCGCGGGCGCCGCATCGCTGCAGTGGATGGTGGCGGGTTACGCGTTGACCTTTGCCGTGGGGGTGATCACCGGCGGACGCCTGGGTGACGTATTTGGCTACCGGCGTGTGTTCCTGGTCGGTGTGTCGGCCTTCACCCTGGCCTCGCTGTTGTGCGGCCTGGCCATGCCGCCCGCGCAATTGGTCGCGGCTCGGGCACTGCAGGGGTTGAGCGCGGCGTTGATGGTGCCGCAGGTGATGGCGCTGATGCAGGTTATGTACGCGCCAGATGAGCGGCTGCGTGTTTTCGCGCTGTTCGGCCTGCTGGGCGGTGCCTCGTCGGCGCTTGGCCCGGTGGTCGGCGGAATGCTGATCGAAGCCGATTGGTGGTCACTCGGGTGGAGACTGGCCTTCCTTGTCAATGCACCCGTGGGTTTGATCGCCGTGGTAGCGGGCTTGTGCCTGCTGCCGGCAGGATCCGGGGCCTGCGGCAAGGCGCTCGATCTGAACGGCACCCTGCTGGTAGCGCTGACGTTGCTGGCGTTGCTGCTGCCGTTGATACAAGGGCCGGAGAGTGGCTGGCCTGTATGGTGCGGCCTGTCGCTGTCCACGGTGCCGCTGCTGGCCTGGGGCACGGTCAGGGCGTGGGCTACGCGTCAGGCGCGCGACCGGTCGGCGTTGGTTGACCCGGCCCTGCTGCGGCAGCCATCGGTGCGCAACGGCCTGCTGGCCACGCTTGCGCTCAGCGGCATCGTCCCGTCCTACCTGCTGGCGATGACCTTCATCGTGCAGACGGGGTTGGGTGCCAGTCCGCGCGACATGGCGGTCTTGTGCATGCCCATCGCAGCAGGGGCGGCCGTGTCCGTGGGGGTCCTGAGCCGCCATGCGGTGCGCTGGCTCGGCGACCGCGCCATTGCCGTCGGGGCTGTGATTCAAGGCCTCGGTCTGCTGTGGGCCGCTGCGGCGGCCAGTCGGCTGCTCGCACTGCCCGACGCTGCACACGCGGTGGATCCGGAACTGCTTGGCGCCCATGGGTTGATCGGACTGGGGATCGGCTTTATCGGACCGCCATTGAACGTGCTTACCCTGCGTCATGTCCCGCTTTCAGAGGCGGGGAGCGCATCGGGCGTGATCGGCGCGACGCGCCAAGTCGCCGTGGCACTCACTCTGGCAGGGGCTGGTGGGCTGATGTTCCAGGGGCATGCGCCGCCAGTCGGGCACGCGCATCTGGAGCAGGGTTTGCTGCGTGTGCTGTTCGCGCTCTGGTCGTTGCTGGCGCTGGGCGCGTTCATCCACACATTCAACCGTCCGGCTGCATCGCCACCTGCCCAACCGACGCCACACTGAACACCACCGTCGCCGGTTCGACCAGGCGAGCGCGCAGCCCCAGGGAGTGCAGCATGGTCAGGCGCCCCTGGGCGTCGAAGGCATAGCGCAGCTCGGCCTCGCCCAGCAGCCGCAGCAGGTGCAAGGTGCGACCGAGGCTGCGTTCGATGTGGTGGACGACCACCAGCGACAGGTTGTCCACGGTGATGACCCGTGCCTGGGCCACGGTGCGCAGCGCGGCCAGGTGCTGCGCGGCGCCACCGCTGACCTGCAACGCGCAGGCCGCCAGCGCGGTCTCACCGCACAGCCAGTCGATCGAAGGCTCGGCGCTCAGCTGGCGCGCCAGCCAGCGGCGCACGCCGGGAGACCAGCCTGCCAGGGCGGGCAGGCGTGCGGCGGCGGCGGGGGTCGCAAACGGCACCGGCGCACGGGCGGCGGCCGGGGCGTTACTGCTGCTCATCCCACTGCCAAACGGTGGCCCAGCCGGTGGCGCCGTCAGTGCCGCCCAGGTCGGGCATGGTCTGGCCCGCGTCGAAGTGCTGGCGCGATCCCGCGGCGGCCGGGGTGAACCAGTAGCCGGTGCGCGGGCAGGGCTGGCCGGCCAGGCAGCGCAGGCGCGGGCTGCGCTCGTCGGCCGGGGCAACCAGCGCGGCGTTGGCTCGGCACCACGCCACCAAGTCCTTGGGGTAGTAGAGGTACTTGTGCAGGCTCGTGTCGTCTTCGATGCCCAGCAGGATCACCGCGGCGCCGGCTTCGAAGCTCCAGTAACCGTAGTAGCCGGCCTGGCTGCCGTTCTTCGGGTCAGGCTTGTGGGCATCGTGCCAGCCGCAGCCGGCGAGGGCCTTGTACCAGTTCTTCAGATACCGGTGCAGGTCCGACAGTGCCACGACGTTGTCGGAGCTTGACATCGCGTCGGCGAGCGCACTGTAAGGATTGCCGAAGCTCAGTGTGTCTGCCTCGTAGCGCGTGTCGGCACCGAGACCCGCCGACATGAACTCCTCGTAGAGCCAGTCGGTCCCCCCATTGCCCTGGCCGACCTGGCCGATGGCACTGACCCCGTCTTGCAGGAACACCAGCCGCGGCAACAGGTCGCGTCGATGCAGCAAGAAGCACAGCCCGATCAGCTGCATGAGCTGGCAGTACTCGTCGAGGCTGTAGAACTTGAAGACGGGTTCGTTGCGGTCGTCGAGGTACTTCCAGAGGTACGGTGCGTACTGCTCGTAGGCGTGAACCACCTGTTCCAGCTCAGCGCGCATCGGTTCGATCGGGTCGCCACCGGTGTAGTGCATCAAGAGCAGGTCGAAGCGCTCGGACGCAATGCCGTGGGCCAGATTTTTGTGCCAACCGGGTGGGTCGTCGTCCTTGCGTAGGTTGTCAACGAGACCGTCAGCACCATAGACAACTTCCTCGAAGCTCTCGAGCGCGTTCAGATACTGCCGTTCGCCCAGAAACTGCTGTCGTCTCTTGTCGCTAAAGTCCATGGTTATGCCTCAGCGCCCGCGGCCAGTGTTGGGCGGCTTGTTGCCAGCGCGCTGGTTTACGACGCGCTCGATATCATCGTCGAGCCACTCGCGCGTCAGCTCATGCACGTTGTGCGTATTGTCAGGAAGAGCGCGGCCTGCCATTGCAGAAATCAGCGCTTCAGCGTGTGTTGCCCCTTGGGGCATCGAGAAGAACAAGACGTGGCGGCTGTAGGCCCTGTCTTTGAGCTTCTTGAACGTCTTCAGGACCGCTTCTTCATGACTCACGGCTCTTGCCACTCGAGCAGCGATCCATCCATGACTCATCTGCGTGACTTTGCCGTTTTTCTGTCGCACTGTGTCGGCCTCAGTCGTCCTGGCGCGCGATCCGAAGCGTCCGCCGCGTTGCTTGCCTCCGACTGGCGCGTTGCGGTGGGGTGGTTCGTCATTCTTATCCCAAGCCTCATCCAGCAACTGCCCCAGGCCCTTGGTCGGGTCGACACTGGCCTTGGCCTCGACGATGGCATAGGGGCGAGGCCCCTTCTCGGTGCGCCAGACGGCATCGATGCCTCTGCCGCGCACGTTCAGCGGCCACAGCTGCACCAGCACACCGCCGTCGTTCATCTTGGCGATGTTGATGTGGCCCTGGTCGTGACCCACGCGGGCGGTGGCGTACCAGCCCTTGACGTCCTGGCAGTGGTAGTCGGCCATGTGTTCGCCGAACACGCCCAGCGCGCGGTTGCCCACATCCTTCAAGCGCTGCATGCGCTGGGTGGCGCTGTTGGGGGTGGTGTGGGCGGCGGCGTCGGAGTGCTGGCCGCGGGCCTTGCTGCCCTCGCCCACCTGAGTGGCCGGCTTGGCCGGTGGCGCGCCGATGCTGGGCTTGGCCGCGCCGGCGCCACCGGCGCTGGTCTTGCGCCCGCGCGTGAACCAGTCGTCGACCTCCTTGCGCAGCGCAGCGGCCTGAGCGGCGATGCCCGATCGTATGCGCTGCACGCGGCGCTGCACCTCGGGCGATAGCGACTTCTGTAGCGCCCCACTGGCCAGGACTTCCTCCAGCTTGGCCACGATGCGACCCGGGTCGAGCACCTGGCGCACCAGCTGCTCCGGGTCGCCGCTGTGGTAGCGGCGCACCAGGGCCAGCAGGTCGTCGATGTTGAGGGTGCCGCTCTTGACAGCGCGCGCCCCGCGCTTGACCGCGTCGCCCCCGCCGGGGATCAGCCCGACCACGGCGGTGACCAGGTTGAACCAGGCCATCTGGCTGTCGGGGGCGTCGCCGACCTCGGCCAGGCCCTTGATGATGTCGCGCGCGTCGATCACCTGGCCGAGGATGGGCACGCAACCCAGCGCGGTCTCGGCCAGGATGGCCCATGGCGCATTGTTGTCGCCACTGACAAAGCGCAGGGCTTCGTCGCGCACGCTGTCGAGCCACGCGCGCCCGGCGCGTGTGCCGCCCGCGCCGTGCGATCGCGGTGCTGTTGCGCTCATAGGAATACCCTGCGCCGTGCGGGCTGCGGGATTCGCGCTTGGGAGCGGCCCGGCGCGCTCACTGGACTACCCCTGCGCCCTGCGGGCTGCGGGACTCGCGCTTGGGAGCGGCCCGGCGCGCTCACTGGACTACCCCTGCGCCCTGCGGGCTTCGGGACTCGCGCTTGGGAGCGGCCCGGCGCGCTCATGGCGCCTCCCCCTGGAGCTTGCGGCGCAGCGCCTGCTGTGCCGCCTCGTCGAGGTAGTTCCACAGGTTCTCGCCGTTGCCGTTGTCGTGCTGGCCGTTGAGCTCGATGTGCAGCTCGCGCTGTTCGGCGCTGGCGGACTCGGCGTAGAACTGCTGGGCCTGATCGAGGTGGGCCTCGATGCGGGCGATGGCCTCGTCGTTGTCGGCGCCGCCGGGGCCGAAGGTGTTGGCCGGCATCGTCACCCGGGGCTGGGGTGCCTGGGGTTGCTCGCCGTAGAAGACCTGCGCCTTCAGGTTGGGCACGCCGGTCTCGGTGGCATGGCCGGCGTCGTCGAGCGTGCCGCTGCGCCGGCTGCCGTCTTCAAACACGACCACGTAGGGGCAGCCCGCCACCGGCCGCAGCCACTCGTCGTGCAGGTTCAGCTCCAGGTCGAGCGGCGGCACCTGCGCACTGCCCTTGGGCAGCGCCGGCAAATCCACCGCCGCCCCACCCGGTGGCATGAACTCGTGCGTGGCATGGTGGGCCGAGTACAGCCCCGGCAGCGTGAAAGTGATGTTGCCGCCTTCGAGCACGATGGAGCTGTGGCCATCGAAGAGCTCGATGCGCTGGGGGGCGTCGACGGTGATGTCCTCGGTCACGCTCACGACGGTGAGCTCCTGGTCGGCCAGCACCTGCAGCGTGTCGGTGTGGGCGCGCAGGCTGACCGGGCCGTTGGCGGCGATGAGCTGGGCGCCGTGGTCGCGCGTGTACAAGCTGCTGGTGCGGCCGCTGACGCTGCTGTGGGTGTGGGCCGCGCTCAGGTGCAGGTCGTCGTGGGCCAGGACGGTGAAATCCTGGGCGGCGTGGGCGGCGATGTGAGCGGGGGTGGCCAGCGCCAGCGCGGCGGAGCTGTCGAGCATGAGCAGCGGATCGGCGCTGGCGTGCACGGGGTCGGTGTCGTTGCGCTGGGCGTCGGCCTGCAGCGCGCGCTGGCCGCCCACGGCGCCGTCGTGGCGGCCGCGCTGGGCGGGGTCGGCGGCGTCGACCTGGGCTTGCACCGCGGCGCCGGCGTCGTGGCTGGCCAGGCCGTGGGCCTGGCCGTGACGGGCCGCGCGGCTCAGGGCCTGGCCCAGCTCGCGCGCTGCGCGCAGGCGGCCCACCGACTCGTCGGCATCCATCTGCGTGGATTGCGCCGAGCCATAGCTGCCCGCGCGCGCGGTGCTGGCCAGCAACAGCCCCTTGTGGGCGCGCACGCTCGCCCAGGCCTGGGTGGCCAGCTCGAAGCCCGAGCCGCGCCAGGGGCCGCGCTGGGCGCTGCTGCTGGTCTGCTGGATCAAGTGGCCCAGGCCCACCTCGGCCAGGGTGTAGCTGCACAGGGTGCGCATGCGCAGCTGCGCGGTGGCATCGTCGATGAGCCACTGGTTGCAGCCGGCGTGGTCGAGGTGGTGGGTGTGCAGGCCGCTGATGACCCCAGGGTGGTTGACGCCGGAGTCGACCCCGGCGGACCACGGCGGCAGGTCCTGGCCGTTGTACAGCGCGCCCAGCACCACGGGGCGGTCGATGTCGCCTTCGACGAAGCCCACCGCCACCTCGGTGCCGATGCGTGGGGTGAACGCCGCGCCCCAGTTGGCGCCGGCCGCTGGCGATGCCACCCGCACCCAGGTGCCGCTGGCATCGGTGCCCGGGGCGTTGCCATCGGCATCGGGCGAGCGGGCGTCGTGGCCCAGGCCGCCGGGCAGCGGGCGGCGCCCGCGCTGCCACGGGAACTGCACCTTCACGCGCAGGTCGCGGTCGGTGGTCAGGGGCTCGCCTTCGATGCCGACCACCAACGCCGGTTGCAGGCCGGGCGCGGTGGGCTTGCGGCGCAGTCGCGGCACCGGCACCGCCACGGCCGGGCAGGCATGGAAGTGGTTGCGATAGGTGCCGTGCTCGAGCTCGGTGGCGTGCAAAAGCCGGGCGGCTTGTGCGCCCAGGTTGTTGGTGACATGGTGCTCGATAGCCAGCAGCGTGAACGCGTTGTCGGCACGGGCGTGGCTCACCCAGGCGTCGACCGTGCCGCCGCTGGCGCACGCGCCGTACAGCGGATGGTCGATCAGCTCGAACTGGCGGCCGACCTCGAAATGGCGGGCGCTGCCCTGGCCCTCGAAGCGCTTGATGTCAAGCTCGAGCGCCGTGAGCGCCAGCTCGGCGGCGCGCTGGGCGTGCTGGGCGTCTTCGTAGCGGTAGGCCCCGGCGCCGTCGTAGTGTTCGAGCTCGGGCACATCGCCCACATCGAGTGCCGTGGCGGCCTGGCCCGTGGTGCCGGCCAGGTGGCGGTAGTTCCAGGAGCCCAGCGTCACCGCATGGGTCTGCATGCGGCGGGTGGCACCGAAGGCGGTGATGGCGTCGCGCTGGCCCTCGAGCCGGGCCGTGGGGTGCTGCATGGCGAAGCGCACGGCGCCCAGCTGCGGACGGCGGGCGCTGCGGTCGGTGACCACCAAGGCATGCAGCGCGCTGGTGGCGCTGGCCAGCGGCGCGCCCGAGTCGTCGTGCTCGTGGTGGTAGGTGAGCCCCTCCTCGGCCAGCAGGCGGCTGACGAAGTTGAAGTCGGACTCGCGGTACTGCACGCACAGGCTGCGCTGACGCAGGGTTTCGGTGATTTCGAAGCGGAAGTTGGCCTGGGGGTAGTCGGCAAACACCGTTTCGCAGATGGCGCGTGCATCCATGTCCTGGTAGACGAAGCAATCGCGCCGCGCCTTCAGGAACGACAGCCACGGCCGCATCACCAGCCGATAGCGGGCCAGGCCGCCATCGGCGCCCAGCTGGGCGGCCTCGAAGACGTAACCGTGCCAGGGCTTGTACGAGCCATCGGGCTGCAGCAGGCGCAGCGACATTTGCTCGCCGATGAGGCGCTTGAGCTCGAAGTACGCCGATGTGCTGATGCAGTCGACCGCCAGCTCGAACGGCTGGCCCAGCGCCTCGTGCAGCGTCAGCCGCTCGGGCAGCAGTGCCAGCCAGGGCAAGGCCGTGCTGATCTGCAGCATGCGGCCCTGCTGCTGGTAGGACGCGGTGAAGTCGAGGCGGTCGGCCCAATCCGCCATGTGCGCCATTTGGGCCAGATCGGCCAGTGCCGATGCTGTGGACATGCGAGCTCCCTGGAGTGCCGGGCTGCGGTTGTCGGCGACAGCCGCCCCGGATAGGCTGCACCCATCGGTACAGGTGAGCGGCCGCATTGTCCCGATCGAAACGGGGATCGTCACCCCCCAATATCGCAGTCCGATCTGTAACCGATTGTTCGCTCACCCCTTGCGTTAGGTGTTTGCGCGGGTGGCCGCAGCGCACACAATGCGCGGCCTCGCCCTGTTGGCGATCGACACCCCACTGCCATGCCGACCGATCCGCTCCTGCTGCCCATCAGCGACGCCCGCCGCTGCGGCGACGACCTCACCTTCGGCCCGGAGTTCGACGCCATCGCCGAGCTGCGCCGCGAGGATGACGCGAGCCTGCCGCTGGGCGACTGGAAGGAAAAGGGCAAGGAACCCAAGGTGGCCGACTGGGAGGGTGCGGCCGCGCTGTGTGAGCAACTGCTGCGCACCCGCAGCAAGGACCTGCGGCTGGCGGCCTGGCTGACCGAGGCGCGCACGCACGAGCAGGGCATGAGCGGCCTGGCGGGCGGCCTGCAGTTGGTGCACGGGCTGATCGAGCACCACTGGGACGGGCTGTATCCGCTGTCGGACGGCGACGACCACGAGCAGCGCACCGGCAGTCTGGCCTGGTTGCTCGCCCGCACGGTCACCTTGATGCACGTGGTGCGCGCCCAGGCGTCGCAACCGGTGCGCCGCGACGCCGATGCCGCGATGCAGGCGCTGCTGGCGTTGCAGCAGGCGGTCGATGCCCGCCTGGGCGCCGACGGGCCGAGCTTCATGCCAGCGCGCGAGGCCCTGGCCGGGTTGCTCGCCGATCTTCCGGCCGATGCCGATGAGCCAGCCGGCGCCGCGGCTGCCGGGGGCACCGATCTCGAGCCGAACGCGCCGGCCGGCGCGCCAGCGGCCTTCGGTGCCGCGCCGCAGACCCGGGCCCAGGCGCTTGCGCAGCTGCGCCAGGTGGCCGAGTACTTTCGCCGAACGGAGCCGCACAGCCCGGTGGCCTACCTGGCCGACAAGGCAGCGCGCTGGGGCAGCACCGATTTGCATAGTTGGTTGCGCACGGTGGTCAAGGATGGTGCGTCGCTCGCCCAGCTCGAGGACTTGCTGGGTGTGCAGCCACCCGCGGCCGGGTGAGCCCGCGGGCGCGCCACGATCAGGCCAGCAGGCGGAACTCGATGCGCCGGTTGCGTGCGCGGCCCTCTCGGGTACCGTTGTCGGCCACCGGCTTGTCGGGGCCAGCGCCTGAGGTGACGAACGCTGCTGCCGGGATACCGCGCTGCACCAGGTAGGCGCGCACGGTTTCGGCCCGGGCCTGGGAAAGCACGAGGTTGTTCTCGCGCGTGCCGTCGCTGTCGGTGTGGCCGACGATCTCGAAGCGTCGACCGCTGAGCGTGTTCAACACGGGCAGCAGGTCGTCCAGCACGCGCTGGCCGGTCGGCGTGAGCTGCGCGTTGCCGGTCTCGAACTCCACCACCCGGTTGGCCATGACCTGGTCGATCGCCTGCTGACCGCTGCCGTGCACGCGCAGGGCATCGTGGACGTGGTAATGCGGCGACTCCAAACGGGACTTCACGCCACGCAGCACCTGGTCGCGGGTGGGCTCGCTGTCGACAGCGCCCACGAGTTCGATCGCATGGCCCTCGATCTTGATCTGGCCCTGGCTCACCCGGCGCAGGTCGGGGCTCAGCAGCTTCTGCACCTGCTGGGTCCATTGGGGTGGGGCTGCCAGCGCGCCCACGCCGAGCTGGTCGACCACCCGCTCGGCACCATAGAGCTCGCGCACGCGCGACAGGATGGCCACGCGCGTGGCTTCGTCGGGAACGGTGCCGGACACCACCACCTTGGCCGGCGGGGACCCGGGCGCAGCAGCAGCGGGCGCCAGCGCGGGCGGCGGTGCGACGGGTTGGGCGGGTGCAGTGCCCGCAGCGAGTCCAGCCAAACACAGCGCGGTCAGCCATGTCAGTCGGGATGGACGGCACGGCGGGCGTGCGAATCGAAGCGGGATGTTCATGACGGAGTGGCTCACCGGCGCTCAGGCGCCGAGAAAGGCTTCGGTGAAGGTGGATCGTGCCTGCGCCAATGACAGTTGCGACTGGTGCAGATAGCTCGACAGCTTGCGCACGGGGCCCTCGAGGCTGGCGCCATCGTCGACCCAGTCGGGTGCGGCCAGGTCGATGAAGTGCTCGCTGCGGGCCTCGAAGTCGAGCAGGCCGTGCAGCAATGCCGGGGAGTCGCCCGAGAAGCCCAGGGCGAGGCTGGGGCCGCCCGGGCGCGCCGGCTGCGGCAGGAAGGCCGCCATCTCGAAGTCACCGCGCGCGAGAAAGGGCGACACCATGTCGATCCACAAGCTCGCCACCAGCGGCTGAAGCACCGGATCGGCGGGCAGCGGCAATTGCACGCCCTTGGCGAGCTGGTGGACGCCGCTGCCGGGCACCGGTTCGAGCAGCAGGCCAAGCGCCAGCAGCGCGCGCCGCAGATCGCATGGGCGGCCCTCGGCATGCAGGCTCTGCTGCAACTGGCCCAAGGTATGGACTTCGAGGAACTCGTGGTACTGCGCCAGGAAACGTCGCGGGTCGGACTCGAGCCGCGCCGGTGCCTGGCACAGCGCATTGAGCCCGGGCACCACATCGGCTGCCGCATGGGCTTGCGCGCAGGCCTGTGCCAGGTGATCCCAGACCGGTTGCAACGCCAGCGGTGCCAGCCGCATGAATGCCAACGGTTGATCGACATCGGCGCGGCCGGCGGTCACGAACGGGAAGCGCCGCCCCGAGGCATCGCGGCTGGCCAGTAAATGGCCAACGACGATGGCGCGGCTGCGCACACCCAGGAATGCAAAGTGCGCGACGCCGGCCTGGTCGTAGTGCTCCTTCCAGCGCGGATCGCGGGCCATGCGCTCCAAGCCGTGGGTGAGCCACTGGTCGAGGCGATCGGTCAGGCCCAGGGCATCGCCGTTGCGAACGAAGTCGCCGCGCGCGGGCAGCTTGCCGAAGTACACCAGTTGCACGTCCACCGGCCGGCTCATCGGTTGCTCCCGGCGGTGCTCATGCCCGCGGTCAACGCCGTGGCGGGTGCGGTGACGGCGACAGTGGCGGCCGGCGCGCCGTCGCGGCCGACGACCGCCGCCGGCAGGCGCAAGCCGCGCAGGCCACCGGCGCCGCCGGGAGCGGCGGTGGTGGTCGTGGCGGCGGTCGCCCCGGGCTGGCTGATGACACGCAGATGCAGAGTCACCGAAGCGCCGTCGTGGGCCCAGGTCATCTCGTGGCTGCCGTCTGGCAGCTTGCGACGCTGGGCAGCCTCGAACATGCGTTGCAAGCCGAAGCGGCCGGGCACGTTCAGCAGTTCCACCGTGCGTCCGTCCAGCGTGACGCCGGCGATGCGCACGCCGGGTGTCCCCGTGGGGTGTGGCCAGACGAAGGAGCTCCAGGCCGCAGCGGTGTTTCGGTAGCGCAGTACCTGACCGTCGATCTCGACGGTGTACTCGGTGAGCCCCGGCGCGCCCTGGGGCAGCACCTGGAAGCTGGTCTGGGCGGCTGCCGCAGTGGCCGCAGCTGACGCCTGAGCAGCCGCCGCGCCGTCCAGCGGGCCAACCCAACCGGCGAAGGAGCCGCTGAATTCGGGGCGCAGCGTCACGCCCATGTCGAGCCAGGTGCGTGGCGCCACGGTGTCACCGCGACGCACGACGAGCGGACCCAGTGTGTCGCTGGCAAAGCGCGCCACCGCGCCCTCAGGCCCGAACACCTTGCCGATCTCCTGCGGAACAGCCTCGACGCGCGAAGCGGTGTCGAACGGGTACTTCGGCGCCAGCGTGCGCAGGAAGGGCTCGTGCACCTGGGCAACCCAGGCGCGGTTGATTTCGGTCTCGGCAGGCGGCACCAACACGGCGAAGCTCTGTACGAGCGGGCGCACCAGCAGCGGGCGCAGCGCGGTCCGGTTGGCATCGCTCATGCCGGTGAGCATTTGCTCTTCCACCAGGCGCACGGCGTCGACCAGTTCCGAGGCACGGCCCTCCAGCGTGGCGGCCATCAACTTGTGCGAGGCGGGACCGGGATCGCCCTGCGCCTTGATCTGGTTGAAGCGCGACCGCACCTGGCCCAGGGCCTTGAGGTAGTCGTTGACCAGCGGCGGGTTGCTGTCGCGCTGCGTCATCCACTTGTGCAGCGGCGCGAACTCCCGACCGATGGCACCCATGGGCACGCCGTTGCTCTGGCCACTGACGTCGACACGCACCTCCACCCGCGAGGGCGCCATGCGCAGGATGCTCTGCTTGAACCACTCGACGAAGCCCCGCTGGACGTGGCCCATGCGCTCGTTGAAGACGGTGGGGTTGTCCCAGGCGGTCTGGTCGTGCAGCGTGGCCAGCAGCTTGCGGATGGGCGACTGCGCCGGATCGCCCAGTCGATTCATGTGCTGGACGGCACTGTCGAAGCTGCCGAAGTCCACGACCGCGATGCCCTGCACGAACCGTCGCCACTCGTGCACGTATTCGGCCTTGTACAGCTCGGTGAGCGACTTGCGGATCTGGTCGGGGCTGCCTTCGAGGGTGAGGTCGTCGCGGGCGGCCGTCTGCAGCACCCAGTCGGTGCTCTGCAGCTCGCCCTGCGCGGCTTCCTTGAAGGCCTTCTCGATGTAGTCGTCCCAGGCCTGGCGGGTGAACGTGCCCGGCACCACGTAGCTGCCGGCCACCGACGCGCGCCCCTGCTCGCCGACGATGGCCGCCACGGTGACCTGCGGAAAGCGCGTGGAGGCGCGCGCCTTGACTTCGGCGTATACGCGTTCGCGTGCCGGCATGCCGCGCATCACCTTGCGCAGGCTCACGCGGGTCTGGTCGACGAGCGTGAAGTTGTTGTCCAGCGTGGGAAAGGCGGGGTCCTGCAGGTTCTCCATCGCGAAGGACAAGAGCGTCTCGGCACGGCGCTGCAGCGCGTCACCGGGCGTACTGGCGCGCTGGCTGTCGAGCCAGCCGCGCCAGAAGCGTGCAAGCTGGTC
>Ga0154020_10000959_pt1 | contig 35611 bp, 27 predicted proteins | sample Klosneuvirus_201_FD_109709 | JGI IMG/M metagenome (GOLD analysis project Ga0154020, IMG submission 109709) | Active sludge microbial communities from wastewater, Klosterneuburg, Austria - Klosneuvirus_20160825_MG | ecosystem: Engineered > WWTP > Aerobic digester > Activated sludge | place...
GTCGACGCGAGCTTCGGCAGCGCGGGCATCTCGATGCTCGAGGTCGCCACGCCGACGGGCGGCGCCGACGAGATCGATCTCGCGGTGCAGTCCGACGGCAAGATCCTCGTCTCGTTCAACGTCGAGAGCTCCGTCGACGCTACGGATCGCGATGTCGCGGTCGCGAGACTCACCACCGCCGGCGCGATCGACACGACGTTCGGCGTGAACGGCATCGCGACGATCAACTTCAGCACGAAGAACACCACGGGCACCGCCGTGCTCGACACCGCGCGTGGGCTCACCGTCGACGCGAACGACAACATCTTCGTCAGCGCGGTCGCGCTCGGCCCGACGGGCGCGAACACGAGCTCGGACTTCGCGCTCGCGAAGCTCTCGGCGAACGGCCTGTTGTCCAACGGTCAGAACGGCACCACGGGATGGGGCCGCCTCGATAGCGGCAAGTTCTTCATCGACAACATCGTCGGCGGTGTATCGCTCAACGCGACGGTGCGCGGTGTGATCGCGCTCGCGGACGGCTCGGTGATCTCCGGCGGCTACGTCGGTGGCTCGGGCCTCGCGAGCGGCAACGTCCCCGTCTGGTACAAGCTCGACGCGAATGGTGATCCGGTCGCGGCGTTCGCCAATGGCGGCATCTTCTTCGACGCGGTGCTCACGCGACAGACCGAGGTCTACAACTTCGCGCTGGACGCGGCGGGAACGAAGGTCACCACGGGCGGCTACGGCAACGTGCTCGGCGTCGATCGCGACGACTGGATCTCGATGCAGATCGATACGACCACCGGCGAGCTGACGAAGCCGTGGGGCGGCGCGGCGAGCGGCGCGAAGCTCATCGACGTGTCCGAGAACATGACGAGCTCGAACTGTCACAACGTGGTCGCACTGCCCGGCGACAAGACGTTGATGATCGGCTCGACGGGCGCCGCCAACATGGCCGCGCGAGACGCGGTGTTCGCCGTCGTCGACGCGAACGGCAACCTCGACACGCACTACGGCACCGGCATCCAGCGCTTCAAGTTCACTGCCGCCGACGACAAGAACGACCAGTTCTGGGCCGGCGCGGTCAGCGGCACCAAGGTCCTCGTCGCGGGATGGCGCGGAACCGCGGGTGCCGCGCAAGACACGACGCTCAACGACAACTCGTTCCTGATCATCTTCGACGTCCAGTAGCGGGCGGCGGTGGGAGGCGCCTTCTTATCGTGTCTCGAGGAACGACACGAGGTCCGCAAGATCGCGAGCGCGAAGCCGCGTCGCGGCGGGGGACATGCCGTGCACGCGGCCGCGATCGAGGAGCACGGTCTCGAGCGTGGGCGCGCTGCCATCGTGGAAATACGGTGCGCTGGCGGCGAGCGATCCGAGGCCGGGCGTGTCGAACGTCCCGGCGAGATCGTGGGTCTCGCGATCGGTGAGCGCGGGACCGTCGTGGCACGTCGCGCAGCCGAGCTCGGAGCTCTCGAACAGCGTCTTGCCACGCGCGATCGCAGATGCATCGCGGGTGGGTGCGCGCGGGGCGGGGATGCTCTCGAGGAAACCGACGAGGAACGTCACGTCGCGCTTGGACAGACCCTCGCCACCGAGGCGCCGGATCGTCGCGCGCACGCTCGTCGGAAGATCGGCGGCCTTGCCGTCCCACTTGTACGGCGCGGTGCCGACGAGCCGTCCGCCGAGCACCGGAGTTTGGAGTGCGCTCTTCTGGATCTGCCACGACAGGCCATCGGCCCGACCGTCGAGGTGACAGCTGCCGCATGACATCGCGCCGCGGGTCGACGAGTGAAACGTTCCCGCGTGAAACAGCGACCGGCCGGCCTGCAGCTCTGCGCTCAGCGCCGACGCGACGAGCTCGGTGCCGCGCTCGACCTTGCTACCCTTGGGTGGGATCCGCGCGATCGATCGCTTGAACGAGCACCACACGAGCACGTTGCCCTTCGGTGTGATCGCGAGGCCATCCGCACCGCAACCGGGTGCGAGCTCGGCGGTGGTCGATCCGCTGGGATCGGTCTGTGATGCTCTCTTGACGGTGACGACGTGATCACTCGCCATGCCGACGACGTACATGACATCGCGGTCGGCGTCCCACGCGATCGCGCGCGGCTCGACGACGTTGGTCTGCGCGACGGCGCTGCGTCCATCGCCCCCGAGCCACGCGATGTGTTGCGTGATCGGTGGGCGGAATCCTCCGCCGTAGTGGTCGGCGGTCTCGATCTGCTCGGCGACCGGTACCGAGAGGTGATACGGAACCACCGCGTGTTCGCCGATGAACGCGACGGAGAATGCGCCGCGGCCGTGCTTCCGAGAGAATGCCGGCAGGGCGACGCGGCGCGATCGCTTGCGTTCACCGAGGACGATCTCGTCGACGGCACCGCTCGTCAGCGAGGCGACGACGACACGCGATCCATCCGGCGACACCGCGATCCCGCGTGGCTCCGGTGACAGCGCGGCGCGCCAACGCTCGTGTCCCGTGGCGGTCTCGAACGCGACGAGCGTGCGATCGGCGATCGTCGTGACGTACAGGGTCGCGCGATCCGGGGACAGCGCGACGCCATAGGGTTCGGCGGGCGTCTTCCAGCTCGCCTCGATCGCGAGCTTCGCATCGCCGACGTCGACGACCACGACGCGATCGTTGCGCCGGTCCGCGACGTACGCGCGTCGCGCGGCGGGATCGAACGCGAGCAGCGCGGCGTCGGCTCCGATCACGAGTTGCGCGACGTTCTTGCCCGTGGCGTCGGTGAGGATCAGGTAGCCGCTGTCCGCATCGCTCGCGAGCGCGCCTTCGCCGACGGCGACGATGCGCGAGGCCGCGAGATACGGCGGTGCTCCGCGTGCGGCCGTTGCACCGCCGATCGACGTCGTGGTGAGCAGGAACGGCTCGGGCGTGAAGCCGTCCTCCTCCCAATCGTCAGAGCCTCCGCCGTTTCCCCATGCGACACCGGCGATCGCTCCGGTGGCGATCGCGACGATCGAGGTCGAGCGCACGAGCTTCGTGATCAGTTTCGTCATCAGGGCACCTCGCAGAGAGTCGTGAACGCAAACACATCCGGCCGGTAGTCCCACCGTCCGAACCACGAACCACATTGGCGATCGCGCAGATCTCCCGTCGCGAGATCGACTCTCGCCAGTCCTGCACCGATCGCGACCAGCTCGCCGCGCGGAGTCCACACGACCTGCGTGATTCCGCGACTGGGCACGGTCCAGCGTACCGACTTACCGAGACGCAGCTCGAGCCGCTGATCGCGGACGACGGCCGTCATCGAGCGATCGGGATTTCGCGTGCGCGTGCCCACCTCGCGAATAAGAGCTCGCGGGTCACCGATCTCGTTCCACCACTTCATGCTGCCTTCGATCTCGGACTCGCTCGTCGTTTCGAACGCATCGCCGATGGTGGCGTACGTGAGCTTGTATTTCCGGGGCACCCCGGTCGGGACCATGATCGCGATCTCGCGCTTCGCGTTGCCGGCCGGCAACAGATAGATCTGTCCGCGCTTGCCCGGGATCTCGACGGCGGGGCCGAACGCTTCGTTCTCGGGATCGAACCGCATCGCGTACACCCGTTCGGTGTCGGGTGCGTAGTCATTTGCGCTCGTCGCGTAGTAGAGGAGCCGCGTCGTCGGTTCGTAGCCGTACGTGACGACATCGCTGACCACGAGCGTTGTCGAGGGGGCCTTCGTCGAGATCAGATAGAGACTGCGCTTCCGCGAGTACGAGAAGCCGAGTGCATGCTCGCCGTCGACGAGGACGGCCTGACCGATTCCTTCGGCGAGCTCGACAACCCCGAACCCGGCGCGGGTCCGAAACCGCGCGTCGAGCTCGACGAGCGACTGTCCATCGGTGACGAGGAAGCCGTCGCGCTTCGGTTGCACCTGCGTGACAACGCCGATCCGGTAACCGACGTACGTGGTCTGCTCCGTCGGTGATCCGATGACGATCGCAGTCTGTTGTCCACCGACGAGGAGACCGTTCGCCGCCGCGAAGGGCCGTCCCTCGATGGACGTACCGGTGTCCTCGCGTGTCCACCATGATCGGCCGGCGCTCGAGACCGCCACCTCGTCGCTGGTGATGAATCCGACGATACCCGCGTCCTCGGGAAGATCGGTGATCGTGTCGACGACCTTGCCTGTCGCGAGCTTCACGATCGACACCGCCTTGCGGCCCTTCTTGCGGAATGCCGCGAGGCGCTCGCCGTTCGCCGAGAGCACGGCAGCGTCGGCCTTGATCGGCAGCGCCGGCGTCCATGCTCCCCAGCTCGCCGTCGCGAGATCGATCCAGCGGCCGCGCACGCGATCGTCACTCTCGATGATCGCGATCGCGCGACCGCCTCGGACGGCGATGGCTCCGAGGTGCTCGCCGGACTCGGTCGCGAGCTCTGCTCGGATCTCGCCGTCGAGACCGACGAGGGTGGCCACGCTGTCGTCGCGTAGCGCGATGACTCCGCCGCTGGTCGCGCGCACCGAAATGATCGGTCGCTCGATGCCGAGCTCGATGCGCTTCGTGACTTCGCCGGTCCTCGTCGCGTTCACGATCTCGAGCTGCCCGACGGAGTCGACGCCCGCGAGCACGAACGCATCGTGATCGCGCGTGATCGCGAGCATCGATGGAGGTCGCATCTCGAGGACGATCGGCTCGCGCTTTCCGTCGAGCGTGGGCCACAGCCGCACCGAGTGCGAGTCCGACGCGGTGAGCGCGCTGCGTGCATCTTCGGTGATCGCGAGGAGCTCGATCGATCCCGAGATCGAATGGACACGCGGACCCGGCGCTGGATCGACGATGACCTCGGTCCGCACGGGCCCGGCGATGACGGGGGGCGCGATCGGGATCGCGCTCGTTATCGGGCTCGATGGTGCGGTCGACGGCGGTGCCCACGTGTGAGCCCACGGATCGGGCGAGAGCGGAACGATCGCGGGCTCGCCGGGAGGGGCCTGCTCGGGAACGGGCGCTGGCGCGCTCGAACACGCAGCGATCACGAAGAGGGCGTAGGTCCGCACTGCGGCGACAACGCACCGTTCGGCGGGCCTATGCCCCACTTTTGATTCAGGGCGTCACGATGCGACGCTCGACGAGAAGATCGAGGAGGGCCTTCGTGAACCGCGGGCCGTCCTTCGAGTCGATATGCGACGTGTCGGGGCACGCGAAGCTCGACAGCTGCAGGTAGTCTGCGAAGTGGATCGTCTGTGCCTGCGTCACCGCGGCGAAGCGATCCCAGTACTGCGCCTTCGGCGCGACGCTCTCGTCGTACGCCCAGCGCTCGTCGCACGTGGGCATGCGCACGAACACGACGTTGCCACCGCGCGCGCGGATCATCGCCACGAACACCTCGAGCGCGAGCGGCTCGGCGAGCCAGCCCTCGAGGTACTGCACGTCGTCCCAGCTCTCGATGCGCGCGAGTTGCTGCTCGCGTCGCGCGCGCGAGTCGACGAGCGAGTAGTCCGCGAACCGCGTGCGATCCGCGGCGGTCGTGGTGTACGGCGGCGTCGGGAACGCACCCTTCAGCGAGAGATGGCGCAGCGTGCGAAGCCCGCCGGCCGAGAGCAGCGCGAGGTGCTGTTGCACCTCCGTCGACAGCCAGCGCTCGGTGAGCTCGCCTGCCGCGCGCCACCCGCGGGGATACGCCGCGAGCGCGCGATCCATCGCGCTGTACCCGGAAGGCTTGAAGTTCAGCTCGACGATATCGACGAGCGCGATGCCGCGAAACGCGGGATCCATCGCGAGATCGATCAACCCGCCGAGCGGCCGCGAGCCCTGCACGGCGAGCTGCACGAACTTCCAGCGCGGTAGCGTCTCGTGAAACGCGGTCGGGTTGAACGCGAGGAGGATCCGCGACGAGCCGAGGATCGCCATCGTCGTCGGCGAGTGATCCGACGCGCGCGCGCGTTCGCTGGCCCACAGGTATTCGTCGTCCTTGACCGACGGTTGGAACCCGCGCGCACGCACGAACATCTCGAGCGCGACGATCGCCGACAGCGTCATGATCGCCGTCGCGAGCATCGTCATCCCCCAGCGTCCGCCGGGTATCCGGCGGCCCGAGATGGAGCGAGTGAGCGAATGCTCGCGAGCGGGGTCAGAACTGGAAGTAGATGAAGGCACGGTCGACTCCGGGGAACATGAGGATGGACAACAGCATCGCGGACAGCACCGCGGCGCGGACGGGCCAGCTCGTGCGCTCGACGACCGCCTCGAGGGTCGTGTCGCGCATCGCCCAGTGAACGACGACGAGGATCGCGACGGGGACGATCGCGAACAGCGTGAAGCCATTGGTCGCGCCGGTGCCGAGGCCGAACATCGCGCGGCAGATCGCGAACGCCTGCGCGAACGACTCGGCGCGGAAGAACACCCACGCGACGCACACGAGCGCGAACGTGACGAGGGCGAGCGCGAACCGGACGAGCGGTGCGCGCCACACGGGCCACGCAGGGATCACGTACACGAGCACGCGCTCGCCGACGAGATACACGCCGTGCAGACCGCCCCACACGACGAACGTCCACGAGGCGCCGTGCCACAACCCGCCGACGAGCATCGTGACCAAGAGGTTCGCGTGCGTCCGGATCCGGCCGCGTCGATTGCCGCCGAGTGGAATGTAGAGGTAGTCGCGAAGCCAGCTGGAGAGCGATACGTGCCAGCGCCGCCAAAAATCGGAGAAACCAACCGCGGCGTACGGGAAGCGAAAGTTGTCGGGCAGCGAGAACCCGAGGCACAACGCGACGCCGATCGCGCACGTCGAGTACCCCGAGAAGTCGCAGAAGATCTGGCCGGCGAACGCGATCGTTCCGGCCCACGCACCGGCCGCGCTCGGTGCAGTCGCGCCGTAGACCGCGTCGACCGCAGGTGCGAGGAGCCCGTCCGCGACGACGATCTTCTGGAACAGTCCGAGCACGAGCAGCGCGAGGCCCCACGCCATCATCGGCGCCGTCGCGCGACGCGGCTGTTCGAACTGCGGCACGAGCTCGTTCGCGCGGACGATCGGGCCCGCGACGAGGTGCGGAAAGAACGTCACGTAGAGCGCGTAGTCGAGGAACGAACGCGCCGGACGGCCGCGGCCCAGGTACACGTCGATCGTGTAGCTGAGCGTCATGAACGTGTAGAACGAGATGCCGATCGGGACGACGATGGGCCCGCTCGCGAGCTGGAGGAACCCGGCGTACTTGAAGTACGCGAGCAGGCCGAGGTTGAACACGAGGCTCGTCGCGAGCAGTGCCTTGCGCCGGCGCTGGTCCGCGGACGCAGCCATCCGCTTCGCGACGAGCCAATCGACGATCGTGGATCCGAGCAGCAGCGCCACGAACGGCGGGTCCCACGCCGCGTAGAACACGTAGCTCGCGACCAGCAAGACGACCTTGCGCAGCGTCCACGGCAGCGGGGCGGAGTGGACCGCCAGGACCACCGCGAAGAACGCCGCGAACAGGTACGTGTTGAACTGCACGCGATCGCGTCGTTACCACGAGTGACAGATCGGCGCGGAGGGCTTTTCCGACGACGATCCGGCGCGCCATGCTGGCAATCACACCGCGCACAGACCGCCAGAACGGCAGGTGTTCTCAAATCTTGCGCCCGTCGCAAATCCGCGCCAACACTCGGGCATGCGCTCGGTCCTTCTCGCCTGTCTCGCCCTTCCTGCGCTAGGCGGCGTGGCCCGCGCGGACTCTCTCGAGGACCTGCTCGGCCCCCGCGAAATCGCGGTCGGCGAAGCGATGCGAGGCGGCGCCACGGGAGCGAGCTCGATCGGCCTCAACCCGGCCGGCCTCCCGCTCAACCGCGAGCTCGTGTTCGAAGGCGGCTATGGCTACCGCGCGTCGGATAGCGCTTCGATCGTCGGCGTGTCCGCGTGCGACTCCACGAACGCCGCCCCGGGCTGCTTCTTCTACGATTACGCCGGCAGCTCCGTCGAGCTCGACGGGATGTCCGGAACGCGGACATCGCACATCGCGGGCATCTCGCTGTCTCGCGCGATCATCCCGCGCATCTCGATCGGCGCGACCACGAAGTACTTCCGCTTCAGCGAGAACATGGAAGGCGTCGACGAAGCGAAGGAGAAGGGATTCTCGTTCGATCTCGGCGCGACCGTGCGCGTGAGCGAGCTGATCAACCTCGGCGTGTCGGGACAGAACCTGTGGGGCGATGACTCGTCGCACTTTCCGCGCGCGATCGGCGGCGGTGTGCTCGCGCGCCCGATCCCGAACCTCGCGCTCTCCTTCGATTCGCGATGGAAGACCGGCGGCGGCGGCGCGCGGTACGGCGGTGGCGGCGAGCTGTTCGTTCGGGCGGGCAACAACGGGTTCCCGATCCGCATCGGTGGCCTGCACGACAGCGAGCTCGGCTCGTCCTACGTGACGGGCGGGATCGGCCTCGCCAACATCAAGTGGGGTATCGATATCGCGGCGCGCCGCGGTGTTTCGGGTAGCGACGAGACCCTCGTCCTCGCGAGCATGCGGTTCTACGGGCCTCGGCTCGCCGCGCCCGCGCTCGAGCAGCAGTAATCTGCTCCGGACAGCGATGTGTGGGCTCTCGGCTCACACACGGTTGCGGGATCAAATCGTGGCCTCGCACCGACGGTGACCCCTACAATCATCGTGGGTGAATCCTTCCGAAGAGAAGGCGAAGGCGCCGGAGAAGACGAAGGCGCTCTGTGTTGCTACGCGCTGCACGAACATCGAGCAGTTCGTCGCGACGTTCCATCGTTTCTGTGACGAGTCCTCGTTCTTCGTCGCGACGCTGGCGACGCGGCCCGTGGGTCTCGAGACAGCGTTCTCGATCCAACTCGAGGACAAGACACCCGTGCTGCGCGGACTCTGCGTGGTCGTCGAGGCGTGGTCGACGCCGGCGAATCGCTTCGGGCGTCCCGGCGTGCGCCTCAACGTTCGCCGACTGACGAACGAATCGCTACCCGTGTTCAAGCAGCTGCAAGCGGCGCGCATCGCGGCCGAAGCGGCGGAGAAGGCGAAGGCGGACGACGGAAAGCCTGTCGAGGTGGCGAAGGTCGAGTCGAAGCCGGTCGCCGCGAAGCCCGTCGATGCGACGCCGATCGTCGCGAAGCCCGTCGACGCGAAGCCCGAGCCTGCAAAGGCGCCCGAGAAGCCGAAGACGCTCGCGGACAAGCTCGCCGAGATCAAGTCGCAACCCAAGCCGCCCGCGATTCCGCCGCGCCGGACCGATGGGATTCCTCCGATCCCAGGGCCCTCGATCCCGTCGACGCTGCCGAAGATCAACCCGACCGCGTTCGCGGTGAAGCCGGGGCCCGCGCGCACGGCGACCCCGACGCCAGCGATCATCGTCGAGGTCGACGAGCCGACAAAGATCGAGGCCAAGACGGTGCGCGCGGAAGGGACCGCGCCGGTCACGCGCGCCGAGCCGATCGTCGAGAACGGATCCTCGAACGGTAGAGGCACCGCACGCTCGCTCGAGGCGAGCGGCGACGCGCCGATCGATACGAAGTCCGTCGACGAACCGACCACGACAGGCCCGGCGCCATCGAACGCCACGTCGACGAGCACGGCATCGCAGCCGGCGGCATCGAAACCCACGTACGCGACGTCGGCGCCCACTGATGCGCCATCGCGGCCGACGCTGCCGCCGCGCGCGGCGAATGTGACGACGCCCGCGATCGGAATCTCGACGAGCACGGTGAACCTGTCGAACGCCGCGCTCACCGCCGAGGACACGCATGCGCAGGCGGCGTCGTATCCCGACACTGCATCGATCGTCGACGCGCCTCCTCCTCGCGATACGCGCGACGAGCAAGCAGACGAAGCGCGGGCAGAGGCTGTTCGACGCGCCGAGTGGGCGCGTGATCGGAACCCCGATGCGCCCGAGCCGATCGCGGCGAGCGATGACAGGACGAGCCCCGTTGCGAGCGAGGCGCGCGCGCCGGGATCGAGCTTCGTGTTGCCCGCGAATCCGCTGATGAACCTCAGCGACAAGTCGCTCGAAGGGTTCGTCGATTGCGCGCTGTACGAGGAGACCGGCAACTTCTTCCGCGCACCGGGCTACGAGGATTCGCTCGTCGATATCGATGATGTCGCGCCACCACCCGGCGTGCTCGCACCAGCGCACGCGATCCGTCCGGGCGACGAAGTCTCGCAAGCCGCGTACGTGATCACGCCGACGCCGTCGTACGTCGGGCAGCAATCGTTCGCCCAGCAAGAGATGACCCCCGTGCCGGTGATGGGGCGCAATCCGACGCAGCCGCCGTATCCGATGCAGTACCCGACGGGGCAGATGGCGCCGATGCAGTATCCGCAAGCGCAGCCGTATCCGACGGGACAGATGGCGCCGATGCAGTATCCGCAGGCGCAGCCGTATCCGACGGGTCAGATGGCGCCGATGCAGTATCCGACGGGACAGATGGCGCCGATGCAGTCGGGCACCACGAACCCGCCGTACGGGATGATGCCGCAGGCATCGCAGGACTCGACGGCAGCGCTGCTCGCGATGAGCGGTGGTCGAAGGCGGTGGATGATCATCGGCGGTGCGGCGCTGCTCGCGAGCGTGGTCTTGCTCGTCGTCGTGATCGCGACGCGTGGCAGCGACAAGACGGCGACCGCGGCGACGACTCCGCCGCCGGCGGGTGAGACGAAGCCGGCGGGTGACACCAAGGTCACGATGGCGGTGACGCAGACGCCGGCGCAACCACCGACAGTGACGCCGGAGCCGCCACCGACGAAGACGCCGGTGGTCCCCGATGACGAGGAGAATGCAGCGCCGAGCGATCCGAGCTCGCCGCCCGTGGTCGGAGCGGGACCGTGCAAGCTCACCGTGACGACGACGCCCGCGGGATCGATCGTGCGCCTCGACGATCAAGTGATGGGGCCGTCTCCGATCACGATCATGGGGGCGTGTGCGCGGCGCCGCGTCGACGTGAAACATGCGCGCTACGCGCCGGGCCTCAAGTGGGTGACGTTGTCGGCCGACAAGCCCGCGAGCGTCGACATCCCGCTCAGTCGTCCCACGCATGCGGTCACGATCATCACGCAACCCGCAGGCGCGACGATCTCGATCGCCGGCCGGCGCGCGGGCACGTCGCCGACGGCGGTGCAGATGATGGGCTTCACGAAGGTCGCGCTCACGATCGAGAAGAAGGGCTACAAGACGGTGGTCGAATCGATCTACAGCAAGTCCGATGGCGAGCGGCGCACCGTGACGCTCACGCGCATCAAGTGATCCGGTAGAGTTCCGCGATGCCCAAGTCTGACTCGGCGCTCGTCGAGGCTGCTGCGAAGTTCGCGTCGGAGCTCGAGAGCTACTCGCGTCTCGGAGATCTGTTCTTGAAGACCCCGCTCACGAGCGTGAAACACCTCGAGCGCGCGAATCAGCTGCTCGCAGAGATCGCGCAATGCGAGGGGCGATTGCAGGGGGCCGGACAGGAGCTGGTCGGCGTGCTCGCAGGAGCGCGGCAGCAGCAAGAGTCACTCTCGAAGGGCGTCGTCGAGCACGTGCCTGCGGTGCAGAAGCGCAACGAGCGGCTGCGCGAGTTGATGGACGAGCTCACGAGCGTCGCGGGAGAAGTCGGCACCCTCAACACGCAGATCCAGCACCGCGCGGGAAACGGCGATGCGACAGCGCCTCCGACGACGGCCGATGCGCGCGACGTGTCCGAGACCGCACTCGCACTGTCGGCGCGTGCAGAGGCGCTCGCGGGGACAGCACGGGACGCGGAGTTCGAGGAGCTCGCGACGCAAGCGCATTCGTTGCACCAACGACTCCAAGCGATTGGAAAGAAGCTCGCGAAAGCGGGCACCTGACCGACGCTCGCGCTCGCCCTCGGTGCGACCATTTCGGCGTGTGAACCGTCCGGATCGAGGGGCACGCAACGTTATGCTCCAGTGAATGTGAGGCGGTGGGTTCCGTCACACCGGCTTCCGTCGAAAGGTGCCCTGCTCATGGTGCGTATGCAGAAGTGGCTGAGCGTTCTCCTCCTGGCTGGCTGCACGGTTCAGAACACGCCGCCTCCACAATACGGCAGCGGCCAATATCAGCAGTATCCGCAGCAGGGGCAGGGCTACGACCCGAACAACCCGAACGGGCCCTACAACCCGAACGGCGAAGCGCCTCCGCAACAGCCGCAACCGCAGCCACTACCGGCGCAGTACGATCCGCCGATCGAGCCGACCTATGACGAGCCGATCGGACCGACCTACGTCGATGTGAACGTCAACCCCGACGGTACGTCGGTCAACGACGTCGACGTGTTCTACGAGGAGCTCGCGGCGTTCGGCACCTGGTACGACGACAAGACGTACGGCTGGGTGTTCGTTCCGAACGTGAAGGGCTATCAGCCGTACGCGAACGGTCGGTGGAAGCACACCGACTACGGGTGGACATGGATCTCGAACGACGAGTTCGGGTGGGCCACCGATCACTATGGCCGTTGGGTCTGGGTGAACCGTTGGGTCTGGGCGCCCGACACGAAGTGGGGACCGGCGTGGGTGCAGTGGCGCGTGGGCGATGGGTGGGTCGGTTGGGCGCCGATGGGGTACTCCGAGGACACGTGGGTGCCCGACGAGCAATGGCGCTTCGTGCCCGCATTGCAGCTCACGAGCGGTGATCTGCGGCGGCACTTCGTGACGTCCAACTGGAACGCCTACATCAAAGGCACGCAGCGCATCCATCGCTTCAATCGCTATCGCAAGGAGCAGTGGGTCGCGGGTCCCGACGACGACTGGATGCGCAAGAACCGCGTGAACACGCGGCGCGATCGCTTCGACGTGCGCGAAGTCGGCCGCTGGGATCGCGAACAGCAGAACGAGGCAGAGCGGCGCCGCGCCGATCGCCAGCGCGAATACAAAGAGCGCCAGCGTCGCGAAGAACAGATCGCGCGCGAGCGCGAGGCACAGCAGCGCCGAGAGGACGAGGACCGTCGTCGCGCCGCCGAAGAGCAGCGTCGCTTCGACGACGAGCGACGCAAGCGCGAGGAAGAACAGCGCCGCTTCGAGGAGCGCAACAAGCGCCTCCAAGACGAGCAGCGCAAGGCCGACGACGAGCGCGAGCGGCGCAAGGCCGACGAGGATCGCCGCAAGTACGAAGAGGACAAGCGCCGCTTCGAGGAGCGCGAGAAGAAGTCGCGTGAGGAACAGCTGAAGCGTCGCGAGCAAGAGGAGCGCGAGCGCAAGGATGCGTTCCGCAAACAGCAAGAGGAGCTCGAGAAGCGCCGCGCCGACGACGAACGCCGCCTTCGCGAAGAAGCCAAGAAGCGCGACGAGGAGATGAAGAAGCGTCGCGAAGACGAGGACAAGAAGCGCGACGAGGAGCTCCGCAAGCGCAAGGACGAGGAAGACAAGAAGCGCCGCGAAGACGAGGAGAAGCGCCGTCGCGACGACGAACAGCGCAAGCGCCTCGATGAAGAAGCACGCCGCAAGTTCGACGAACAGCGCAAGAAGGACGACGAAGAGCGCAAGAAGCAGGACGAAGAGAAGCAGCGCCGCGAGAAAGAAGAGCGCGCGAAGTTCGAAGAGCAGCGCAAGCGCGAGGACGAACAGCGCAAGAAGGCCGACGAGGACAAGCGGCGTCAGGACGAGGAGCGCAATCGCCGCGAGGCCGAGGAGCGCAAGAAGGTCGAAGAGAGCCGCAAGCGCGACGAGGAGCAACGCCGTCGCCAGGACGAGGAGCGCCGCAAGAAGGAAGACGAGGATCGCAAGAAGTCCGCTGAGGAAGAGCGCAAGAAGCTCGACGAAGAGCGCCGCAAGAAGTTCGACGAGGACAAGAAGCGCGAAGAGGAACAGCGCAAGCGCCAGGACGACGAGCGTCGCAAGCAAGAAGAGGACAAGCGCCGCGACGATGATCGCAAGCGCGTCGAAGAGGACAAGCGCCGCCAGGACCAGGAGCAGCGCAAGCGCGAGGACGATGACAAGCGCCGCCAAGAAGAGGGGCGCAAGCGCGACGAGGAGAACAAGAAGCGCGTCGAAGAGGACAAGCGCCGACAGGAACAGGAGCAGCGCAAGCGCGAGGAAGACGACAAGCGCCGACAAGACGAGGGCCGCAAGCGCGACGAGGAGAACCGCAAGAAGGCGGAGGAGGACAACCGTCGCCGCCAAGACGAAGACCGCAAGCGGCAGGAAGACGACAAGAAGCGCGACGAAGAGCGTCGCAAGGACGAAGAGAATCGCCGCCGGCAGGACGAGGAGCGCCGCAAGCGCGACGACGACGAGCGCGAGAAGCGCCGGCGCGAGGACGAAGAGCGCCGCAAGAAGAACTAGCGCTCGGCCGCCAAGGCGGGCTAGCCCGCCATCAGCTGATCGAGCGTCGCGTCGAGCTCGCTAGCCCGCCATCAGCTGATCGAGCATCTGCTCGAGCGTCGCGTCGAGCTCGCTAGCCGGCCATCAGCTGATCGAGCATCTGCTTGAGCGTCGCGTTGAGCTCGGGCTGCGACGCTTGGCGCAGGCGATTGATCTCGAACACCTGATCGACCTGCGGATCGCGACGGAGGCCCTTCTTGTCGACCTTCATGCGCACCTTGAGGTTCGCACCGAGGTACTCGAGCTCGAGGTGGATCGCATTGACGCCCCACTGCTTCGCGAGGTTCGCGGGCGGGTTGAACTCGGCCTCGAAGCGCTGGCCTTTCGCGACCGACTTCATGTCGCCGAGGCGGTAGTCCATCGCACCGAGGGAGTCGCGGATGCGATCCATGTCCTGGTTGCGCATCGAGATGTCGATCTTCGCGGAGATGTCGGAGGCCCAGTTGATGTCGACCTCGCCGCGAATCTGCCAGTAGACGTCGGGCCCGGTCATCGTGGTACCGGGCGGAACGCGCAGCTTGAACGGCAGCGGCAGGACGTCGCCGTTCTTGGCTCGCCATGGGCCTTGGCGGACGAGGAAGCGATCCCACACGTGACCTTCGATCGGTCCACCGCGGACGAGCTCGACGAGCTCGACGAAGATCGACGCGACGGTTTCTGTGTCGGTCGCCGTGAACTCGACGTAACCCTCGATCTCGGTGCCATTGAAGAACGTGTCTTGGCGCAGCGCGAGGAGGAGGACGCCGTTGTCGTTCGCCCCTTGCTTGCGATAGGCGAACTCGGACGGCAGAGGCGAAGAAGCGCCGCCGGCGGCCATCGCCTGCGAGGACTGCGCGAGTGGTTGCCCCATGGATTGCGACATCGCGGGCTGCGACATCGCGGGCTGCGCGGTCGCGGACTGCGCCGGCCCAGCCACGAGCTGCGCTTGTTGCTGCTTGCGAGCTTCGATGAGCGCTTTGAGCTCGGGTGGGATCGAAGTGGCCATCGCGGTCTTCGAGCCATCGATCGCGAACTCGCAACCGAGTTGCACGTGGCCGAGCCACACTTGTGAGCCCGCGCGAAGCAGCGCAGGTTGATGATTGAGCTGTTGGCCATCGACCCACGTGCCGTTCGCGGATCCGAGGTCGCGGATATAGGGTTGACCGTTGTCGAAGTAGATCTCGGCATGGCGGCGCGAGAGGGTCGGGTCCATGAACGCGAGCTGACACGCTTGCGGATCTCGCCCCGCAACCACGCGTCCCATCCCTTCGAGCTTCACCTGCGCAGTCCCCAGCTGCAGTTGGACAGTCATAGTTCCGACGTTAACACGCCCGTGTTATGCCCCCGGCGGTGAGCCACGAAGATAGCGATCCGCCCGAGGTCCCGTCGGTCCCCGAAGTCAACGGCCGGATCACGTGGCAGGTCCTGGTGTCCGGAGCGCTGGTCGCCGGGCTGATGGGCGCGGCGTATCCGTACATGGTCCTCAAGCTCGGCTTCGGACCGAACGTCTCCGTTGTCGCGGCGTTCTTTGGATTCTTGTTCTTGAAGTTGTTCGACGTCGCGCTCGGTGGTCGCCACTACGATCGCTGGCAGAACAACCTGGCCGAAGCAGCGGGTACGAGTGCGGCGCAGACGGCGTTCATGTGCGTGCTCCTCGGTGCGTTCGAGTTGCTGAAGGAGAACACCGCCGGCAAGTACGGCATGGTGCTACCCGCGCATGTCTCGTTCTTGTGGTTGACGGCTGCATGCACGCTCGGCGTGTTGCTCGCGGTGCCGTTGCGCCGCCACTTCGTCGTCGACGAGAAGCTGCCGTACGTCGATGGTCTGTCGACGGCCGAGACGATCACCGTGCTCGATCCGCCGCGCGATGCACCCGCCGATGTTCGACGGAACGCGCTGCGTGCGTTTTACGCCGTGATGGTCGGCGTCGGGCTGTCGGCGATCGTCATGATCTTCCGCGAGGACGCGAAGCTCGTCGAGGGCGTGCTGCCCGAGGGCTGGATGGCGCCGTGGCACACGATCGGCACGACGACGGTCACGCACGTGCAGGCGTCGCAGCTCCCGGCGGGTTGGTTTGCCGCGTTCCCGAGCATCGCGCCGGATACCGTCGTCAGCTCGAGCGCCGTGGTCACCGGCATCGTGCTCGCGAACATGAACGTCGGCGTGCAGTACAGCTTGCTGAGCATCGGCTCGGGAATGCTCGTCGGTCTGCGCATCAACGTCAGCATGGTGATCGGCGCGTTCCTCGCGTGGGTCGTCGCTCCGTACTTCCTCGTCAAGTACGGTCAGATCGTCGACGGTGCCGGCAAGGCGATCGTGAAGCCGAGCGGACGCAACATCCTGTTTTGGGTGATGTGGCCTGCGACCGGCATGCTCGTCGCGGGCGGACTGACGGCGCTCGCGCTGCGCTGGCGCTTGCTCGTCACGACGTTCAAGAGCTTGAAGACGGCGAAGATCGGCGGCGCCGAGTTCCCGCTCCAGCTCGTGATCCCCGGCATCGTGATCAGCGGCGTCGCGCTCGTGATCATCCAGCACCAGTTCCTCCACATGCCGGTGTGGATGACGGTGTGCGCGATCCTGCTGTCGCTGCCGCTCATGCTCGTCGGGCTGCGTGTCCTCGGCGAGACGAACTGGGGACCGATCAGCGCACTGTCGAACATGATGCAGGGCGTGTTCGCCGCGATCGCGCCCGGCAACGTCGGCGCGAACATGGCCGCGTCGGGAACCACCGGTACGATCGCGACCTCGTCCGAAGCGATCATGCAGGACTACAAGTGCGGCAACATGGTCGGCACGAAGCCGCGCCTGTTGACGATCATGCAGTTGCTCGCGATTCCGGTCGGCGCCGCGGCGGTCTCGATCGTGTATCCGCTGCTCGTCGATACGTACCACCTCGTCGAGGGTGGTCGCTCGGGCCACGAGATCGATCCGTCGACGGGGCAGCTCGTCGCCGCGCAGCTGTCGTCGCCGATCTCGCAGAAGTGGGCCGGGTTCGCGCAGATCCTCGAGAAGGGTCCGGGCGCGTTGCCCACGAGTGCACTCTACATGCTGCTGTTGTTCAGCGTGCTCGGCGTGATCTTCACGGTCCTCGAGTCGAACAAGAAGCTCAAGAAGTGGGTCCCGTCTCCGACGGGCATCGGCATCGGCATCCTCGTACCGTTCCTCGTCGTGTTCACGATGTTCCTCGGCGGCCTGGCCGGCTGGATCTGGGAGAAGGTGAACAGGAAGAGCGCGGACCAGTACATGATCCCTCTCGGCTCGGGCTTCATCGCCGGCGAGGCCATGGTGGCCGTGTTCGCCGCGATCTATCTCAGCGCGACGAGCTGATCTCAGCGGAGCTTCGCCGACGCGTACTGGATCCGCTCGGACTGCCGCCACATCGCGTGCAGCATGCGACGTTTGTCGTCGACGATCAGCGTCGCACGCTCGCCGAGCCACGCCGGCGAGAGGCGCTCGGTGCCGAAGACGAACGGCGTGTCGTTGATCGCGCCGAGCTGCGTGCACTTCTGCGCTCCTGCCGTGCAGCTCGCGTGTGCGAAGCGTCCCCCGCCGCGGTTGTCGTACCAGGCGACATGCACCGTGCCGCTCCGCGGATCGAGCGCGAGCTGCGGCACCATATGGATCGCGCACGCAGGATCGTCGCCGATCCGCGTGCGCTTCCAGGTCGCGCCCGCGTCCTTGGATGCGAGCAGCATCAAGTCCCACACGCCATCGCGACCGCCGCGAACGTACAGCGCGTAGGTCATCCGTCGCCGCGTATCGAGCGCGATCTGCGGGCGCGCGAAGTAGACCGGCAACATCTCGTCTCGACGGTCGAGGCGCTGCAGCTTGCCGAACGTGCGACCGACGTCTCGCGACACCGCGTAGACGATGCGGTGATTCGCGGAGCCAAACACGCCGATGCCGGCAAGGCTATCGATCGCGATCACGTGGAGCGCGCCGTCGGCGGAGACCTCCGCGCTCGCGACGGTGCCCGGCAGCGCCGTCACCGGTGCGCGAAACGTGGCGCCCTCGTCGCGCGATGCGCGAACGCGCAAGCCGTCCGCTGCGCCGTACAAGATGTAGACGACCTCGTCGGTCTTCGACTCGGGGTTCGGTCCGATCACGACGGTGGGCTCGCCGAGACAGTCGCCGCGACGCGTGTCGTGACCGATGCAGTCGGCGGGATCATCGGCGCGATCGGGCTCGCTCCAGGTCGTGCCGCCATCGCGGGACCGCGCGAGCCAGATCTTCGGCTCGCGCTCCTCGTTCTGCGCGTCGAGCCACGTCGCGTAGAGGATTCCCTTGCGATCGCGCGCGAGGGACGACACGCGCCGGGGATCCGATGCGGGCATCGCGAACACGCCCGACGGCGCGAGCACCGCGATCGGCGAGCTCGCGGCCACGACGCTCGGCGCGCCGAACGCTTTGTCGCGCACGGGAATCGCTTTCGGTGCGGGACATGTCCCGAGCGAGATCACGAGTGCGTTCGGCGTCACGCACGCGTGCCACTGCGCATCGCAGACGTAGCCTTCACGCGTGCGACACTCGGCGTCGCTCGCGCAGCGTTGCAGGCACACGGCACCGAAGCGCGTCGTCGGTGCGCACGCGCCGTCGTCGCACGACGAACACGCGGACGCGCAGTAGCCGCCCGGCGACTGGAGCGACTCCGCCATGCACTCGAGTCCCGGCGCGCACGCCGTCGTCTGGCCGCACGCGCCACCGCGAGCGCTCGCGAGAGGCGCTGCGTCCGGAGCCACATCGATCGCGGCCGCATCGACGGGCGGGGCAATTTGCACCGTCGGTGGCGGGGTAGGCGAGGCGCCAGAGCACGCTGTCGCGACGATCGCCGCCGTGAATATGAAGCAACGTTGCACCGTCCTGAAGTGACGCACGAGACCCGACCGCCTGACAACCGGGCCGGTTTCCCTCGCGCTACTCTCCCACCATGAATCGACTCCTTTGTGCGTTCGTGATCGTCGGGGCTACCGCCACGCTTGCGGCGGCGCAGAAGGCTCAGAAGGCCAAGACGCCGCCACCCGCACCCGCGACGCTTCCGGTCGTCGGCGAGCAGCTCTCGGTGATGGGCACCGCGTTATGGGGCAAGCAGGACTGGCTCTACGACGTGCCCAACGCGAAGGACGCCTCCGGCAAGGTGCTCGTGCACTGGTTCTGCGGACCGAAGGTGAAGACGTGCGTCGACGATCTCGCGCGCATCGTCACCCTCAAGGAAGCGGGCAAGGTCTACATCGTCGCCCACATCGACGGAAACAAGGCGCAAGCGAAGAAGCTCGATCCGATCCGCGAGAGCGAGGGCGTGGGCCAAGGAACGCTCGGCTTCGGCAAGGGCGCTACCACGCTGATGAAGCAGCTCGGAGTCTCCGGGCCCGCCTCGATCGTCGTCGATGTCGACGGCAAGGTCGCCCTCGTGTCGACCGGTAGCTCGCCCGCGGAGCTCGATGCGCGGGACAAGAAGGTCAGCGACTTGATCGGCGCGATCAAGGAGTACACCGCGACGGTGTCCGAGTCGCCCAAGGCCGTGAAGCCGGGCGACAAGTTCACGCTGTCGATCGCGATCAAGCTCTCGAGCTGGCTGTCGTACTCGCAGACGTCGCCACGCGAGCTCAAGATGACCGTGCCGCCCGACTTCAAGTGCGACGCGACGGTGCTCAAGGGCGAGCAGATCAAGATCGACGGCGCGAACCTCACGGCATCGGTCACGTGCTCCGCGCCGAAGGGCATCTACGAGGCCCGCGGTGATCTGCGGTTCGGGTACACGACACCGAGCAACGCGTCGGGGCTCGGTACCGAGGGTGGGAAGTGGAAGTTCGAGGTCAAGCCGTAGCTAGCTCGGTGGCCGGGCGTATGCTCGCGGTGTGAGCGACGCCGATCGTGAACCGCGATGGACCGCGCGGTTCGTCGCAGTCCTCGCGATGGTCGCGGTCGCGGCCGCCGCGTTCGCGATCGCGTTTCGCGGCGCGCTGACGCTCGTGATCGAAGGCATCGCCGGTGCCTCGAACGTCGTCGCCGCGATGACCGGTGCGGACTGGTGGTGGCGGCTTTCGATTCCTGTCGGCGGAGCCTTCGTCGCGGGCGTGCTCGCGATCGCGATCGCGAAGCGCAGCGGTGGCGGCGTGGGCGACGTGATGGAAGCCGTCGCGTTGGGGCGCGTGAAGCTGTCGCTGTCGACGACGCTCGTGAAGTCGCTCGCGTCGTGGGCTGCGATCGTCACGGGCGGATCGCTGGGGCGCGAGGGGCCACTGATCCAGTTCGGTGGTGCAGCGGGGCAATCGCTCGGAGCGTGGTTTCAGATCACCGAGACGCAGCAGCGCGTGTTGATCGCGGCGGGAACGGCGGCGGGATTCGCAGCGGCATACAACACGCCGCTCGCCGCGATGGCATTCGTGCTCGAGGTCGTCACGGGGATCGTGGTGATCGATACGGTGGTGCCGGCGCTGGTCGCCGTGGTGATCGCGACGGCGCTCACGCGCGCGGTGGTGGGGGCCGGGCCGATCTATGGACAGCACACGTTCGTCGTCACGAGTGCGGGCGAGCTCGCGGCGTTCGCGGGTGTGGCGCTCGTCGCGGCGGTCGCGGCGTTCGGGTTCACGCGATTCGTGATGCTCGGCGAGCGGGCGTTCGGACGACCGTGGCTGCGCGCGCCGTGGCGACAAGCGCTCGGTGGGCTCGGAGCGGGCGCGATCATCGTGTTCGTACCCGCCGTGGCGGGGAATGGATTCGAACCGCTGCAGTCGATCCTCGACGGAGCGACCGGGGTGAAGATGGTCGCGATCTTGCTCGTCGCGAAGTGGCTCGCGACGACGTCATCGGTCGCGTCGGGAAGCCCGGGCGGCATCTTCACGCCGATTCTGCTGGTCGGCGGATGCGCGGGGTACCTCGTCGGTGCCGCGTTGGGGGCATCGGGCCTCGATGTCGGACCGCCGGGCGGGTATGCGCTCGTCGGGATGGCGGCCGCGATCGCGGCGGCCACGCACGCGCCGTTCATGGCTGCGATCTTGTGCTTCGAGCTGTCGGGCGACTACGCGGTCGTGTTGCCGCTCGTCCTGGCGACGGCGATCGCGACCGCGTTCGCGCGAGCGCTCGGGCGCGACTCGATCTACACGGCCGAGCTGCGCGCGCGAGGTGTCGCGTGGCAGCCGACGATCAACGCATCTTCGTCGACAACGCGCGCTCGAGCTGCGACGGCAGATCCCGAAACGTGAAGCCGGGGCCGCCCGAGAAGATGATGTTCATCGTGCGCTCGAGGCGCTCGGCTGCGCGTTGGAGCATCGCGAACGCTTGTTCGTTGCCCTCGATGGCATCGCCGAACTCGTTCCAGGTCTCCTCGCACGCAACGAGCGGCGCGAGCATGGTGCGGCGAGCCGCGCGTGCGCGAGCGTCGTGCTTCTTGTCGTCGTCGATCGATTCGATCACGGCGAACGTGTCGCCGAGGTTCTTCATCATGTCGCCGGTGTGCAGGACGAGATAGCCACCGAGCTTGCGGACGCCCTTCACGGGATTCTCGATGCCGCCCTTCGCGATCTTGCACAGGTCGTCGAACTGCGAGGCGAGCTTCTCGTCGGGGGCGGTGCTCGACTGGCGTTGGCCGATGCATCCACGCGCTGCGACGACTGCACCACCGGCGACTAGCGCCGTGACCATCCACTTGGCTTTCATGGAGCGGAAGATAGCCCGGGCGCCGGTGGCGCGCTCGCGGGAGTGCGGTTGCGGGTCGCGAGCGCGACGAGAAGGCCGAACAGCGACACCGCGGCAGGGACCATGGGCCAACCGTCGAGCCAGCCGTGCTCGAGGAGGAAGCCACCGGTCGGCGGCGCCATCATCATCGCGAGCGACGACAACGACCCCGAGATACCGATCGCGATGCCCTGCTCGTGGCGACCCACGGCTTGCGTGATGCGACTCGTGAGCACCGGGCGCAGGACACCGTGGCCGAACGACGACACGATCGTGACGAGGGCGAGAGGAAGGATCCGATCATTCGGGATCAGCGAGATCACGCCGTAGCCCACGATCGATGCGATGAACGCGACGAACGTTAGCTTGATTTCGCCGAACTTCTTGACGAGCCGCCCGATCGCGCCGCCTTGCCAGAGGATTCCGATCAGGCCGGAGTAGGCGAACAGGTAGCCGACCTCGGTCGCGGTCCACGCGTGACCCGCAGCCGTGACGAATCGCCGCTCCGCGTACAGCGCGAACCCGGAGATGAACGCGGAGAACGAGAACGTGAACAGGAAGAACTGCAGATACAGCGAGCGCAGCTCGGGACGGCCGAAGTAGTTGGTGTACGTCGCCACGTCGAACGCGCTCGGACGCTTGCCACCCGGGCCCACGACCTCGGCGACGGGCAACACGCCGGGCTTCTTCTCTTCCTTGGGCAAGAGCGTGTACGTGCAGAACATCGACAGCGCGGACAGCGACGCTGCGAGCAAGAACGGGTAGTGCATCCCGTACTTGCCGAGGACGCCGCCGACGAGCGGCCCGAACATGAAGCCGATGCCGAACGCGATGCCGATGACGGCGAACGCCTTCGCGCGATTCTCGGGCTTCGTGTGATCCGAGATGTACGCCTGCGCGAGCGACAGGTTGCCGGCGGTGAGCCCGTCGAGGATGCGGCCGACGAACACCATCCACAGCGCGCTCGATGCGCCGAGGATCAAGAAGCCCGCGCACGTGCCCGCTTGCGAGATCAGGAGCAGCGGGCGGCGTCCGAACTGATCCGAGAGCTTGCCGATGATCGGCGTCGAGATCAGGGACGACACCGCGTAGCACGACACGATCAGCGTCGCGGTCAGCGGCGACGCCCCGAACCGCTCGGCATAGAGCCCGAGCAACGGGATGACGATCGTGAACCCCAGCACGTCCACGAGGACGATCAGGAACATCGGAAAGAGCGGGGACCGCTGCGGGGGCACTACCCCGAGAGGATCGTCGAAATCCGGCCCATTGCGAAATCCCGGTGCGGGTCTTTCGTCGGAACTCTCTGGCTCGTGTACCCTGGTCGTGGGATGGGACTCACTACCAGGCTAGTCGCGCTGGTCACCATGATCACGCTTGTCTCGGGTTGCTTCGGCTACAACAAGAGCGCGAAGCGGTGGGCCTACTTGGGCGACACGGTGCTGATCCTCGGCGGTGGTGGCGTGATCGCAGGCGAGGTCCTCACCAAGGACGACCCGTGCATGGTCTCGGTGATGATGCCGCGCTGCCGCTACGAGCCGCCGTTCACGGGCGGCATGGTGGCGGGCGTCGTCCTCGCCGCGGCGGGACTGTTCGGCATCCTGTTCAACGCCACGCGTCCGAACGTCAAGACGTCGCGCTGATGCGCGTCTTGCTCGTGGCTGCGCTGGCCGCTTGCGGCGACAGCGCCGCGGCCATCGACGCGGCGAACGGCGATGCGATCGGTGATGGTGGCGTCGACGATGGCGCGATCGATGGCGCCATCGCGTGTCTCGCGGATCCAGGCGACGCCGGGCCCACGGGACCCGCGTGCATGGTGGGCAGCGTGCCGGGCCAGTGCATCGACACCGTGGGCTGCACGGGCGTGCGCACCTCGACACCCGGGCAATGCGCGGGCGGCGCGAACATCCAGTGCTGCACGCCGCGACTCGCCGATGGGATCGCGTGCGATCCGAACGCCGCCCCGCGGCCGAACGAGTGCGCGCTCGTCGAGGAGCCAGGCGACGCGGGGTGTCCTACGGGCATGGCGCACGTCGACACGTTCTGCATCGATCGCTACGAAGCGTCGCTCGTGATCGATGGCTTCGCCGGGCCGATCTCGGTGTCGCCGTACGAGGCCCCGGCCGCGAGCTTCAATGCGCGCGCGATCTCGGTGCGCGACGCCGTACCACAAGGTCACATCTCCGGGACGCAAGCCGCCGCTGCATGCACCCGCTCGGGCAAGCGCCTCTGCTCGAACACCGAGTGGCTGCGCGCATGTCGAGGCACCGCGACTTCGACGTACCCGTACGGCAACACGCGCATGCCGGGCGTGTGCAACGACGCGCGCTCGATGCATCCAGCGGCGGAGCTCTACGGAACGTCGGCAAGCTGGATCTTTTCGCACATCGATTCGCCGTGCTTGAACCAGCTACCGAACGGCCTCGCGCGCACCGGCGCTCACGCGGGCTGCGTCAGCGCCGACGGCATCTTCGACATGATGGGCAACCTGCACGAGTGGACGTCCGATCCGGCGGGGACATTTCGCGGTGGCTTCTACGTCGACACGATGCTCAACGGCAACGGCTGCTTGTACGCGACGACCGCGCACGACGTGAACCATCACGACTACTCGACGGGCTTTCGCTGCTGCGCCGACCTTTAGACCGCGCACTCACCTTCGCCAGCGGAGACCTCGAACGCGGTCTCCTCGCCGACGTCGATGAAGTCCTCGGGCGTCGCATCCGCCTCGGCGAGCTTCTCGAGATCCGAGATCAACGAGCGCAGCTTGTCGAGCGGCACGCTCGCGAAGAACGCCGGACCGGTGCCGCCTTCCGCGACGTAGAAGTCGAGCAAGCGCTCGAGCGCGGCGCCCGCGCGGCGTGCGGGGACCTTGCCGATCAAGCGACCGAACTCGGCCTTCGTCGTCGTGATGCCACCGCCCGCGTACACGAGGTATTGCGGCGCGGGGCGGCCGGCGAGCTTGCGCATGCCGCCCTGGAAGCCGACGCCCGCGATGTAGTGCTGTCCGCAGCCGTGCGGGCAGCCGCTGATCTTCACGTCGAGGCCCTTCGCTTTCGTGCGCAGATCCGGACGGCGATCGAGGAGCGCTTCGAGGTGATCGGTGAGGTGACCACCGAGCCCGCGCGAGTTGGTCACCGCGATCTTGCAGCTCGACGCACCGGGGCAGCTCGTGACATCGGACAGCGTGTTCGCGCCGCCGAGTGCGAGGCCCGTGCGCACGAGCTCGCGATGCAACGCGGGAAGCCGCGCGTCGGGAACGAAGCGCAGCACGAGGTTCTGCTCGTTGCTCGTGCGGAGCTCGCCTTCGCCGTAATGCACGACGAGCTGCGAGAGTGCGCGTAGCTGATCGGGCTTGATATCGCCGAGGACGAGGCGGATCACCACCGACGAGAATCCCGTCTGCTTCTGCGGCCGCACGTTGTGCTCGGCCCATGCGGCGTACCCCGGATCGATGTCCGTGACCTGCGCGAGCAGGGGACGACGCGCGGGCGGCGCGGGCTGCACGGGAAGCTCGAGCGGCACGCCGCCTTCTGCGCGGATCGTCGCGCGCTCGGCGTGATACTCGGCGATGAACGCGGGGATGCCGATCTTGTCGATCGCCCACTTGAGGCGCGCCTTCGCCTTGTTGTGACGATTGCCGATGCGATGGAACACGCGCACGACGGCATCCGCTGCTTCGAGGATCTGCTCGCGCGGGATGAACTCCTCGACGGTGATCGCGCTGCGGCGCAGCGTCGACAGACCACCACCGGCGACCACCTCGAAGCCGAGCTCGCCGTCACGCTCGCGCGCGAGGAACCCGAGGTCGTTGATGTACGTCTGCGAGCAATCCGTACCGCAGCATCCGCCGATCGACGGCTTCAGCTTGCGCGGCAAGCTCGACGAGTACGGTCCGCGCAACAAGTGCCGCGCGAGCGCTTCGACGTACGGTGTGGGATCGAACGGCTCGTCCTTCGCGACACCCGCGAACGGGCAGCACGTCCAGTTGCGCACGCTCGGGCCACACGCTTCCTTCGTGGTGATGCCGCTATCGGCGAGGAGACCGAGCACGGTCTCCGCGTCGGCCGACGGTACGAAGTGGAACTGTACGTTCTGGCGCGTGGTGACGTGCGCTTTGCCGTTCGCGTGCTTCTCCGCGATCGTCGCGAGCGCGGTCAGCTGCGCGGGCGTCACGAAGCCTCCGGGCAACTTCGCGCGCACCATCTGGTAGCCATCTTGACGTTGGCCGTACACGCCGTTGAGCAAGCGGAACGTGCGCCACTCGTCGCCGTTCAGCTCGCCGCGCTCGAACGCTTCGAGCTTGTCGACGAACAGGTCCACGTCTTCACGACGCGCGAATCCCAAGCGGCCGTTGATCGCCGCAGACACTTCGATGGCACTCATAGCGACTTCTCCTCGACGCTCGCGATGTTCACGATCGCGTGCGCCTGAATCTGCGAGCTCAATCCGACGACATCACCGACGACGATCACCGCGGGCAACTCGGTCGCGAACGCGGCGCCGCCGAGCCCGTCGAGCGTGCCGATCCACGTGATCGCTTCGGGCTGGCTCGCGCCGTGAATGATCGCGGCCGGCGTCTTCGCGCTCCATCCGCGAGCGACGAGGTGCGCTGCGATCGCGCCGCGCGTGCGCACGCCCATCAGCACGACCAGCGTGAGCGATCCGGGCGTGATGCCGTCGAGGATCGGCGCGTAGGCTTCACGCGCATGGCCCGAGATCACGGCGAAGCCACTTGCCATCCCGCGATGCGTGACCGGGATCCCCGCGAGCGCGGGCGCCGCCATCGCGCTGCTGATGCCGGGCACGATCTCGTACGCGACATGCGCCGCTTCGAGCGCGAGCGCTTCCTCGCCGCCGCGACCGAACACGAACGGATCGCCGGCCTTGAGGCGCACGATGCGCTGGCCGCGCTTCGCGGCGATGACCATCAATCGATGAATGCCGTCTTGATCGATCGAGTGGCGGCCCGCGCGCTTGCCGACGTAGAACCGCTTCGCCTTCGGCGCGAGCTCGGTCACGATCTCGGGAACGAGGGCATCGTTGAGCACGAGGTCAGCGCGCTTCAGGCGATCCAGTGCGCGCAGCGTGAGTAGTTCGGGGTCGCCTGGACCCGCGCCGACGAGAGAGACAAATCCGCTCACGAGGGACCTCCGCTGTACAGCTCGACGAGCGTGCGCAAGAGTCGCGGCCGGCGATCGGCCATCGGCACGCGCTCGCGCTTCCACTCGAGCCGCGCTTGTCTCGCGACATCGACCCAGCGCGCGACATCGTCGGGGAGCAGCGCGTCGAGCGCCTCGCGCAAGAGACCCGCGAGCGCGGGTGCAGCACCGCCGGTGGAGATCGCGATCTCGACCTCACCGCGCCGAACGACGCCGCCGAGGTACGCCGTTGCCGCGGACGTATCGTCGACTGCGTTGACGAACAGGCCGCGCGCCGTTGCCGCGGCGGTGACCTGCTGGTTGATCTCGGGAGGAGCCGCAGCGATGACCCATCGCGCACTATCTAGATCGGGAGATTCGAACGCACGCTCGACGAGGACGAGCCGGCCTCGGGGGACTTCGAGCGCGCCGATATCGCGCGATGGGTCATCGGTTGCGGAGCTGGTCTGGCGAGCTTCACCGGGGTCTACCTCCGGGGCTCGTCCATATGGCGTACTAACGCCCGTTAGTACGCCCTCGTTAGTACGCGTCGGGTATGCCGTCGATGTACGTACCGACGTTAGTACATCATATGTACGAGTCAGCGATGGGGGCGGTTCGATTGCGACGACGTCGGGTCGGGCGCGGATCTCGTCGCAGATCTGCGGTGCGATCACGATGACGCGTGCGCCGGCGGCGACGAGCCCGTCGAGCTTGCTCGCGGCGACAGGGCCGCCACCGACGACGACCACGCGCAGACCATCGAGCTTCAAGAACACGGGATACAGCGCGGGCATCTACGCCTCCGCCTGACCGCGCGTCGACGTCGATGCCGCGCCCGCCGCCGTGACGAGGCCGCGCGAGCGAAGGGCGTCGACGATGCGCGCGACCGAGGTCGCGACCGGCTCGCGATCCGTATACGCGATCACGTCGGGCGACAGCGGCGCTTCGTACGGATCCGAGATGCCCGTGAAGTTCGGGAGCTCACCGGCGAGCGCTTTCGCGTAGAGACCTTTGACGTCGCGCTCGCACAGCGACTCGATCGATGCACTGGTGTACGCCTCGACGAACGCGATGCCCTTGTCCTCGGCGAGCTGTCGGATCTCCTCGCGTGTCGAGCGATACGGCGAGATCGCCGCGGTGATCACGCCGACGCCGTGAGATGCGAGCAGGCGTGCCACGAACGCGATGCGGTGCACGTTCGTGTCGCGATCCTCGCGCGAGAACGTCAGTCCTTTGGACAGGTGCGTGCGCACCTCGTCACCGTCGAGGATCTCGATCGGCCGCGGAGCGAGCGCGGTGGCCACCGCGGTGGCGAGGGTGGATTTTCCCGCGCCCGAGAGGCCCGTGAACCACAAGATGAAACCGCGACTCATCGGTGCTCCTTCGAGATCGTGACGAGCGGAGCGTGGAGGCCGCACTCGGTCTTCTGCGAACCGCGCCAGCGGCCGGCGCGGGGATCTTCGCCGGGGGCGATCGCAGTGGTGCACGGCACGCACCCGATCGAAGGGTAGCCCTGCACATGCAGCGGATTGGTGGGCACGTCGTTCGCGTAGATGTGGCCCCACACGTCGTCGTGGGTCCACGCGGCGAGCGGGTTGATCTTGAGCAAGCCGAACTTCGCGTCGTGCTCGACGAGCTGCGCGGTCGCGCGCTCCGCGGTCTGGTCCCGCCGGATCGCCGTGATCCAGCCTTGGAAGCCGGCGAGCGCAGCGCGGAGCGGGCGCACCTTGCGCAGATCGCAGCAGAGATCCGGATCGCGTTCCCACAGCGCGGGCCCGTAGGCGGCGGCTTGATCGTCGAGGGAGAGATCGCTCCGCACCGCGCGGATCGTGATGCCGTACGTGGTCTCGAGCTGACGCCACGGCGCGTACGTCTCGGGGAACAACACGCCGGTGTCGAGCGTGAAGATGTCGATGGGAAGGTTCGCGCGCGCGATCAGATCGATGATCACGCAGCCCTCCGCGCCGAAGCCCGTCGTGAACGCGAGCTTGGGCCCGAACCGCCGTGCGGCCCACCGCAGCAGGTCGCTGGCGGAGGTGCCCTCGACCGGGGCAGCGGCTGCATCCGTCATAACGGATACAGATCTATACCCGCAACGGATGACCTGTCAACGATAGCGGATGACCGACGAGGATTCGCCAGCCCCGCAGGTCAGCGCTTGAGCTCGGAGATCGCGGCTTTGGCCCGCTTGATGTCCGGGTCATTCTTGGGCGCGAGCTTGAGGAAGGCCTCGAAGTTCTCGATCGCTTCCTTCTTCTTCTTCTTCGCCGCGTAAGTGCTGCCCAAGTAGAGGTAGTTCACCGCGTTCTTCGGATCGCGCGCGATGCTCTTGGTCAGGATCGCTTCGGCCTCGTCGTATTGCTTGCGCTCGAGGAGAAGGAGGCCGAGCTTGCCGGCGGCTTTCGGGTGCGGCGGATCGATGTCGACGGCCTTGCGGTACGCAGCGATCGCGTCGTCGAAGCGCTCCTGCACGCGATAGATCTCGCCGTACGCGTACCAGAACCGCGATTCGTTGGGCGACTTCTGGACGGCGTTGGACAGCGCCTTCTCGGCATCGGCTTGCTTGCCCTGCTTGTTGAGCAAGAGCCCGAGCTCGAAGTACGCGCGCCCGTTCTCGGGATCGATCTGGATCGCTTTGTCGAGGTACTGGCGGGCTTCGTCGAGTTGATCCTGATCGCGCAGCGCCATGCCGAGGAGGACGTGCGCTTGCGCGTCCTCGGGAGCGGCTTTGAGTGCAGCGCGGAACTCGAGCGCGGCTTCGTTGACCTCGCCGAGCTTGTGCAGCGCGGTACCGAGCGCCTCGTGATACGTCGCACTCGCGCCGTCGAGCTGCACCGCTTTGCGCAGCTCTTCGATGCCCTGCTGGTCTTTCTCGAGCAGGAGCAGCGCACGGCCGCGCTTCTCGTGGCCCGCGGGATCGTCCGCGTTGAACGAGATCATCGAGTCTGCGACTTCGAGCGCTTCCTGGCCCTTGTTCCCGACGAGGAGTGTCTCGGCGTAGAGGCCGTAGCCTTTCACGTCGGTCGCGTTCGCGTCGTAGTACTCCTTCGCGACTTCTTGCGCGCGCGCGATCTTGCCCGCGTGAACGAGGAAGTCGACGCGCTCCTCGAGCACGTCGAAGCTCTTGCCGGCAGCGTACGCCTCGCCGTACTTCTGGTCCGCGCCGTCCACGTCGCCGTTCTTGGCGAGGTCACGCGCGTCTGCGAGGACCTTGCGCGAGTCGACTTTCGGCGGCTTCTTCGTGGTCTTTTTGACGGCCTTGTCAGGGCCGCCGCATGCGGTCGTTCCGACGAGCGTAGCGCTTGCCAAAGCAAGCCAGAGCAGTCCCCGTAGCATCGCGAGATCGTAGCGAACGGCCGCCTCCGGCGCCACTTCTCGCCCGACGAGAACCGCGGTCACAAACCCGATTCAGGGCGCATGCGTTTACCCCGAGCTCAGGGATGTCCGCCTTGCGGTCTCTCGCGCCTTCGACAATGCGAGCCAGATCGCGACGACCATCAGCACGTTCGCGATGATCGTCGTCGGGCCGAGCGGCTCTCCTGACAGCGCTGCACCGAGGACGACCGCGAGACCGGGGTTGACGTACGCGTAGCTCGTGGCGATCACCGGTCGCGTGTTCCGTAACAGCCAGCTGTACGCGGTGAACGCGATCAGCGATCCGGCGACCCACAGGTAGGCGAGGGCGATCCACGACTTCGCGCCCACGTGATGCGGAATGCTCTCGCCACGCAGCGCACCGATCACGAACAGCGCGACGCCGCCCGTGATCATCTCCATCGCCGACAGCATGAACACGTCCTTCGTCGCGGGACTATCGAGTCGCCGCGCGATGATCGATCCGAGTGCCCACGCGGCCGGCGCACACAGCACGAGCACGATGTGCAGCGGATCGCCCGCGAGCGACGGCCCGCCCATGAGCACGAGAATTCCGCCGAAGCCGATCGCGAGCGAGAGCCACTCGCGGCGCGTGGGGCGGTCGCCCGTGATCACGCCGAGCACGCCCATCCACAACGGCATCATCGCGGCGACGACGGCGGTCGCGCCCGAGGGAATCGTGCCCTGCGCGATCGCGATGAACCCGTTACCACCGACGAACAGCAGCGTTCCGACCGGCGCGACCGAGAGCCAATCGCGCGCGGTGGGCCACTTCACGCCACGGCGCAACGCGACGAGAAGCAGCACCATGCCCGCGGAAGCGAATCGCATGCTCGCCATGAGCAGCGGTGGAAGATCGTGCATCGCGATCTTCATCGCGAGGTACGTCGAGCTCCAGATGAGATAGACGGCGGCGAGGCTCGCGATCAACTTCGGATCGAGTCGCGAAGCGATCGGTGGCGCGACAGCGGGCGTCTCGGTCGAAGCAAGCATGCGCTTCATGGTGACGTCATCCCGCGATCAGTACAGAGCCACGGATTCTCGATCGAGACCAGTACAGATCCCCTGTATCGGTACACCTCGTAGACCGCTGTACCGGTGATAGCCACCCGAACGACCTTCGCTACACTGCCTCGTCGATCAACGCGGAAACACCGAGGCCACCGAATGGATGATCGGCGACTCGCCCGCCTGATCGCCCAGGTCCTGCGTGGTGCCATCCCCGAGCTGGCCTTCGCGGTTGTAGCCCCAACATGCGAGCTCGCCCGTGACCAACAACGCGCACGCGTGCTTCCCGCCCGCGAACACGCGTGCGGCCGGCGCAGGTAGCGAACGTGCGGGGAGGTTCGCGCCCATCTCGTTCGGCTGATCGCCGCGATCAGCAGTGTCCCCGAGGCCGAGCGAGCCATGCTCGTTGCCGCCCCAGCACTTGACGACGCCGCCGGTCAGGATCGCGCACGAGAAGTCATCGCCGCACGCGACCTGCTCGACCGGGCCGCCGAGATCGACGACCGGAAGGCTCGCTCCCATATCGCTCGGCTCGTCGCCACGAATCTCGGTGTCGCCACCACCCAGTGCGCCCACGCTCGATGCACCGAAGCACTTCAGCCCGATATCGGTGATCGCGCAGACATGACCGTATCCCGCCGCGATCGATCGTGCGGGCGCACCGAGATCGACGAACGGCAGGTTGTCACCCATGTCCGCGAGGCTATCGCCACGCGTCTGCGTGTCGCCGAGTCCGAGCTCGCCGGAGAAGTTCGCGCCCCAGCACTTCACGCGTTCCATCGCGTCGAGGATGCAGGTCGCGTTGAACATCGTCGCGATCGCTTTGACGCTGACGCCCGTGCCGAGGTTGACGTTCGCGAGATTCGCGAGCTGCATCGCGCTCGTGCGTGCGCCCGCGTAGCCGAGTTGATCGACGTCGTTGTTACCCCAGCACGCGACGCCGCCATCGCGCACGACGCACGTGTGGTAGTGGCCGGTCACCACGTCGTCGATCGGTGGACCCGCCGAGAGCGCGACGTGGGGAAGCGAATCGCCCATCTCGTTCGGCTCGTCGCCGCGACTGTTGAAGTCGCCGTAGCCGAGCTGGAAGCCATCGTTGTTGCCCCAGCACTTGAGGTTTCCCGAGCCGACGCGAGCGCACGAGTAGTCCGCGAGCGTGACGAGATCCACGACAGGTTCGCTACCGAGGGAGAGCTCCGGGATCGCGCTCGGCATCGGATACGCGCCGGCGATCGAGCTGCCGATCCCGAGGATGCCCCAGTCGTTCTGGCCCCAGCACTTGAGCTGTCCGGTGCTCGCCATCACGCACGTGTGCGCGTTGCCGAGCGCCGCGTCGACGATGCGCGGACCGAGGTTCGCGTCGATCGAGCCGCCGTCGCGCGCATCGAAGTCCACGCGACCGCAGGCGATCATCGCGATCGACAGAGCAGCGAACCTGCGCACCACGGCTGCCATCGTACTCCGGCGCTGTGCCGCTCGGCGGTTTCAGAACTGTACTGGTCTGCTTTCGGTTCGATGAGTACACTTTCGCGCATGGTTGCTACCGGAGGATTTCTCTACGAGCACCTCGCCGACGAGCTCGGCCAAGCGATCGATCGCGGCGCGCTGCGAGCCGGTGATCGATTACCGTCGGTGCGGCGCCTCGCCCAGGAGCGCAGCGTCAGCGTCGCGACCGTGCTCGAAGCGTATCTGCGCCTCGAGAACGCCGGCCTGATCGAAGTGCGGCCGAAGTCCGGCCACTTCGTCCGCCCGCGCGCCATGCTCACCGCGGAGCCACGCACGCCGCGCACGTGCATCACGCCATCGAAGGTCACGGTCAGCGACGCGTACACGAAGATCCTGTCCGCGATGCGCGATCCCGAGCTGTTGCCGCTCGGGTGCGCCACGGTGGATCCGTCGTACCTCCCGATCGCGGCGCTCAATCGGATCATCAATCAGATCACGCGGGAGATCTCGACGGTCGGTGCGCGCTACGAAGGTGCACCCGGTCTGCTCACGCTACGCCGGCAGATCGCGCGTCGTGCCGCGGAGCTCGGCGTCGCGATCACCGAACACGATCTGTGCACCACGGTCGGCGCGACCGAGGGACTGTCGCTGGCGCTGCGCGCCGTCGCGAAGCCGGGCGACGTGATCGCCGTCGAGTCGCCCGCGTACTTCGGCGTGCTCCAGGCGATCGAGAGTCTCGGCATGCGCGCCCTCGAGATCCCCGCGCATCCGCGCACGGGCTTCGACGTGTCCGCGTTCGAAGAGACGCTGCGCGCGCAGAGCGTGCAGGCATTGGTCATCACGCCGACCGCGTCGAACCCGCTCGGCTCGGTGATGCCCGACGACGAACGCGAGCGCCTCGTGAAGCTGACGCGTCGCCACGACATCCCCGTCATCGAAGACGATGTCTACGGCGAGCTCGTCTGGGATGGTTCGCATCCGCGACCGCTGCGCTCGTTCTCGGGTCCGAGCGAAGACAACCACGTGCTCCTCGTCAGCTCCGTCTCGAAGACGCTCGCACCCGGCTATCGCGTCGGATGGATCGCCGGCGGGCGGTGGCACGATCGCGTCGTTCGCTTGAAGTACGGCCAGTCGCTCGCGTGCCCGACCTTGCCAGGCATGGCGGTCGCCGAGTTCTTGTCATCAGGTGGATACGATCGTCACCTTCGACGATTACGATCGGCGCTCGCGGGCAACGTCGAGCGGTATCGCGAGGCGATCGCGCTTCAGTTTCCCGATGGAACTCGCGTGTCATCTCCACGCGGCGGCTTCGTACTGTGGGTCGAGCTGCCCGCCGGTGTCGATGCGCTCGCGCTGCACGAGGCGGCGCTACGCAAACGGATCGTCGTCGCTCCCGGCCCGCTGTTTTCTGCGCGGCAGAGGTTTGCCAACTTCATTCGTATCTCCGCGGGAACCCCATGGTCTGACCGTGTGGCCGACGGTATTCGCACGCTCGCGCGACTGGTCGATCGCGAATAGCGCGTATGGTCGCCGCGTTCAGAACGCGGAGGGTTTCCACATGAAGCATTCGACTATGTTTGCGCTCGCACTTTCTCTGTCGCTATCGACCACGGCATTCGCGCAGGACAAGGCACCGACGCCACCGCCCGCCGATTCCAAACCAGCACCGTCCGCCGGCGATGCATCCGCCGAGGTGAAAGCGGGCACCGGCGTCGAGAAGCGGGAGATCGTCGGCGAAGCGACGAGCTTCTCCGCCGGCACCACCGTCTGGGTCTGGTCACTCGTGCACAACGCCGAAGGCAGCGTGAAGCACGTGTGGAAGCGCGACGGCAAAGCGGTCTGGACCGCGACCATGAAGATCGGATCCAAGAAGTGGTCGACCTCGTCGCGTCGCACGATCCCGAAGGCCGGCGCGTGGGAGGTCGAGGTCCAGTCGGCCGACGGTGCGTCGCTCGGCTCGGTGTCGTTCACGATCAATTGATTGATCGCGAACGAGCTCACATCGCGAGGCCGCCGTCGACGTCGATCGTGCGACCGTTGAAGTAGTCGCACTCGAGCACGAACTTCACGGCGAGCCAGATGTCTTCGGGCGCGCCGATGCGGCCGACCGGGATGTTCGCCACCAGCTCATCGCGCGCCTTCTGGTTCATCCCCTGCGTCATCGGCGTCTCGATCATTCCGGGCGCCACCGCGCCGACGCGAATGCCGAACGCGCCGAACTCGCGCGACCACGTCAGCGTGTTCGCTGCGAGCGCCGCCTTCGCGGACACGTAGTTCGACTGGCCGCGGTTACCGTGCCGCGCGATCGACGACATGTTCACGATCACGCCGGGCTTCTGCTCCGCCGATGCCATCTTCGCGACGACATCGCGCACCATCAGCGTCGCGCCGGTCAGGTTGACGCCGATGACCGCGTCCCACTTGTCCTTCGTGAGCTTCGTGACTTCGCCCGTGGTCTTGTCCTTCTTGACGAGCAGTCCGTCGCGCAGGATGCCCGCGTTGTTGACGAGGCCATTGAGGCCGCCCATCGCGCCGTAGGCCCAGTCGACGAAGCCGCCGACTTCCGCCTCACTCGACACGTCGAGCTTCTTCGTGTGGACCTTGCCCGGCAGGCCGCGCGTCGACTCCGCGAGTTGAGCCAGGCCCTCCTCGAGGACGTCGCCGGCGGCGACCTGAGCGCCGGCCTCTGCAAGCCGACGAGCGAAGTGCGCGCCCATTCCCTGAGCGGCACCGGTGACGATGATCTTGAGCGACGAGAGCTGCATA
>Ga0154020_10000960_pt1 | contig 35584 bp, 31 predicted proteins | sample Klosneuvirus_201_FD_109709 | JGI IMG/M metagenome (GOLD analysis project Ga0154020, IMG submission 109709) | Active sludge microbial communities from wastewater, Klosterneuburg, Austria - Klosneuvirus_20160825_MG | ecosystem: Engineered > WWTP > Aerobic digester > Activated sludge | place...
CCCAGGGGGCGTTCGGGAAGGCCGTGAGCAACGCGCGCTCCTCCCAGGGCGCGGGCAAGGTCTCCGCCGGCAAGCTCGCCGCGGGCACCTCGTCCATGTCGCTCGCGCACTCGCACTGGAGCCGCGCGCAGGGCGCTCAGGCCTACGCCGCACTGCTCGCGACGCTCGCGGGCGCCAAGCCCTCTCTGCCCAATCACTCCGAGGTTCAGACCCGGCTTGCGGCGACCGTTCAGGAGCAGAAGACCGCGCTGGGCGAGGCCGAGAAGGCTCTGGAGGATGCAAAGTCCGCGTTCTCTTCCGCCGGTGTGCAGGGCGCCCCGCGTGAGCGGCTGGAGGCTCTGACGGCCCTCCTCGACAAGGCGATTCAGACGGCCAAGGACGAGAAGCTCGACGCCGCGGGTGCCTTCGGATTCCGCACCCGCGTGCCCGCGCCGCTGCCCGAGTCCGCGGTCACTCCCGACGCCGCCCCCGGCGCGGCGGCTCCCGCAAGCGACGATGCCGCGCAGATCCGTGCCCTGCTGAAGCCCATGGTCGACGCGCAGACCACGATGCGGGTCTCCGTCGCGAAGGCGGACGAGGCCTGCAACAACAAGTTCGGAAAATCCTTCAAGGACGTGCTGGCAAGCAACCCCATGTTGGCCGCCGCGGGTGGTCAGTTTGACGCGCCCGAGATGAAGCTCGAAGACATCCGCGTGAACGTGACGGGCGACACCGCGACGGTGACATTCCCCGGCGCTCCGATGGACGTGCCCTTCACGAAGGTCAACGGTGCGTGGACATCCCAGATGCCCCTGGGTGCCGGGATGAACCGCCTGCTGTCCATGGTGACCAAGGCCCTGGACGGGTGGACGAGCGACGTGGCGGGCGACAAGTTCGCGGACGAGGCCGCCGCCTCACAGGGCCTGATGACCCGCTTCGTGGCCATGCAGATGCAGATGCAGGGCGACGGCAAGTAAGGCCGTCCGTGGCGACGCTGCTCCTCAAGACCGAGCCCTCGGAGTACTCCTTCGCGGACCTGCGCCGGGAGAAGCGGTGCGCGTGGACGGGCGTTTCCAATCCGGGTGCGCGCATCGCGCTCCGCGCGGCTCGCACCGGCGATGAGGCGCTGATCTATCACACGGGCGACGAGCGCGCCATCGTGGGGCTCGCGCGCGTGGCACGCGGCGCCTACGAAGACCCGGGCCGGCCCGGCCTCACACCAGAGGCCCTCCCGCTGTGGCCCCTGATCGATCTCTCGCCCCTGCGGCTCGCGACCACCCCCCTCGGGCTCGCGGCGATCAAGGCGGACGCCCGGTTCAAGGAATTCGCGCTCGTCAGGCAGGGAAGGCTCAGCGCCATGGCGGTGCCGCCCGAGCTCGACGCGATCCTCCGGATGCTCGCCGGCCTGTAGCGACACGGCGGGGCGCGGGGGTCAGAACGCCTTTCGCAGCCTCGCGGGCGGGATGTGGAGCTGGTCGCGGTACTTCGCGACGGTGCGCCGCGCGATCTCGATGCCCCGGGCCTTGAGCGCCCCCACGAGCGCTTCGTCCGAGAGGGGCTTGGTCTTTTCCTCGGCGTCGATCACCGAACGCAGGGCTTCCTTGATGGCGTCCCACGCGAGTTCGTCGGGCGCGGCCTCGGCGCTCCCCCGCGTCGAGACGCCCCCCGAGAAGAACTTCCGCAGCGCCACGGTGCCCCGGGGCGTCGCGAGGTGCTTGTCCGCGACGGCCCGGCTGACGGTCGCCACGTGGATGCCCAGTTGCTCCGCCACGCCCGTCATGGGCAGGGGCCGCAGGGCCTGCGGGCCGAAGTCGAAGTAGTCCCGCTGGGCGTCGACGACGGCGCGGACGACGCGCAGCAGCGTGTGCCTGCGCTGGCCGATGGCGTCCAGCAACCACTGCGCGTTGGCGAGGTTGGTCTTGATGAAGTCGCGGTCGCGCCGGTCCGCGGAGCGATCCTTCGCGAGCTTCGCGTACTCCTGATTGATGCGCAGCACGGGCAGCCTGGAGTCATTGAGGTACGCGATGTAGCGGTCCTCGGCCTCGTCGTACTCCACGATCGCGTCGGGGATGATGGGCCGGGTCTGCTCCTCGACCAGCCTCCGCGCGGGCGAGAGGCTGAGCCTGCGGAGCAGCGCCAGCGTGTCCTTGATCTCATCGATGGTCAGGCCGGTCTTTTCCGCGACCCTGGGCAGGCGGTTCTGCGTCAGATCGTCGAGGTGGTGCTCGACAACCGTGCGGGCGCGGATGAACGCCTCCGCCGGCCAGCCGCTGTCGCCCTGGTCTTCCAGCGCGTCCAGTTGCAGCAGCAGGCACTCGGCCGGGGTCCGGGCGGCGACTCCAGCCGGCTCCAGCAGCAGTTGCACCGCGCGCAGGGCCTCCTCGATGCGGGCCGGGTCGATCGGCGGCCCATCGCCCGCGGGCTTTCCCAGTTCTTCGAGCGGCGTCCGCAGGTAGCCATCGTCGTGCAGCGCGGCGATGACGACCTCGCCCAGCGGGCGCAGATCGTCGCGCACTTCGCACAGCGCCCACTGGCCCCGGAGCTGGTCGTGCAGCGACCCGCCCCGCGCCGGGGCCTGGGCCATGGCGTCCTGCTTGGCGTCACGCTCGCCCGCGAGGCGTGAGACGCTGTACGACCCGTGGTCGAGGCGGTCCAGCCCGTCCCCGCTCTCCGAGGCGGAGTTGTCGGAGGCGTACTCGTTCGCCGCCGCTTCCGGGTTGGCGGCTTCGTAGGAGTCCAGCCTGGCGAACTCGTCGCCCCCCCCGTGCTCATCGATTCGCAGGGGCCGATCCTCGCGCTCGGTGTCCGAAACCTCGGGCGTGTCGGGAGCGTCGGGGGCATCGGGGTTGCCCTCGGACTGTTCCAGCGTGGGGTTGCTCTCCAGCTCCTGCTCGATGCGCTCCTCGAGTTCCGCCAGCGGCATCTGGAGGATCTCCATGGACTGGATCATCCTCGGCGCCAGCTTCATCTGCTGGCCAAGCCTCATGTGTTGGGAAGTCTCGAAGCGCATGTGGGAGGTGGGCGTGCGGCCCGGCGGGGCTCAGTCCATCGTCTGGCGTCCTGTGATCGCATCGGCGAGCACGGCCTTGTTCGCGTACTCCAACTGGGAGCCGCTGGGCAGGCCCCGGGCCAGGCGCGACACGCGCAGCCCAAGTTGGCCGACCTCCTGGGCGAGCAGCAGCGCCGTCCCGTCACCCTCCACCGTGGGGTTCAGGCCCAGGATCACTTCCCGCGGCGCCACGCCGCCCGGGTTGAGCCGGGGGTTCTTCAGGCGTTCGAGCAGGCTCGCCACGGTCAGGTCCTCCGGGCTTACGCCCTCCAGGGGGCTCAGGCGCCCCATCAGCACATGGTACAGACCGCGGTACATCCCCGTCTGCTCCAGAGAGATGAGGTCCTTGGGCTGCTCCACCACCAGGATCAGCGTTCGCTCGCGGCCGGCGTCCGCGCACACCCCGCACAGCTCCGTCTCCGCGAAGTTCCAGCACACGCGGCAGTGCCTCACGCTCCGCTTCACGTCCTGGATCGCCCCTGCCAGGCCCAGCGCCGCCTCCGCGTCGGACTTCAGCACGTGAAAAGCCAGACGCTCGGCGGAGCGGCGTCCGATGCCGGGGAGCGCGGCGAACTCGGTGATCAGGCGGTCCACAGCCGCCGGGTACGCGGGCGCACGCCGGGCCGGCTCCGCCGGGTTGGGGCCCTTCCTGGGCATGCACCATGCTACGCCCTCACCGGCGTTACCATCCGCCCGCGTGACGCGTCCTCTGCGTGAATCCATCCTGTGGCAGGCGGTCCTCGTCCTCGGGGTGGCCCTCGCGGTGCACCTGCCCTTGCTGGGCTCCTCGGGCCTTGCGGACTCCGAGGGCTTCCGCGCCATCCCCGCGTGGGAGATGCTCCGCTCGGGCGACTGGGGCCTGACCACGCTCTTCGAGCAGCCCTACCTCCGAAAGCCTCCGGGCATCACCTGGGCGATCGCGGCATCCTCCGCCGTCTTCGGCGAGACGGAGCTCGCCGCCAGGCTTGTGTCGGCTCTGGCCGCGGCCGTGGCGGCGCTCGCGCTCTTCCTGTTCGCGACCCGCCGCTGGGGCCCCCCCTTCGGCCTGTGGGCCGGGCTCGCGTACACACTCACTCCCTGGTTCTGGAGGTGGGGGCGGAGCGCGGAGATCGAGTCGCTGCACAATGCACTCGTGCTGGTGAGCGCGCTCGTCCTGGTGCATGTTGCGACGCGGGCGAGGCACCGGCTTGTTCCCGACGTCTTCTGGGCGCTCACGCTCGGGGCGTCGCTGGCGGGGGCGATGCTCGTGAAGGGCCCCGCGGGACTGGCGTGCATCGCCGGGGCCATGGTCGGCGCGTGCGTCGCGGCCAGGTCCGTGCGCTCGCTCGCCCGTTGGCCCATCTGGGCCGGGCTGGCGCTCGGCGTCGGGGCGTTCGGGGCGTGGTTCGTGGTCGCGGCGTCGCGAGCCGCGGCGATTGAGGGAGGGCCCGTCGTCCAGTCGCCCTCGGAGTTTCTGTGGGGCGAGGGCCAGGCGGCCCGGGTGCTGACGCTGGGCCCAGTGACGCTCCTGGGGGCGCTGCCATTTGCGCTCGCCCTGCCCCTGGCGTTCATCGGCCAGAGGCATCGCGACCCGCTGCGGCGCGAGGGTGAGGACGCAGGGCGAGCCCTCGCCTGGGCCATGCTCATCGCGCTTGGGGTCGAGACGCTGATCGGCGTCTCGAACAACCGCTACGCGATGCCCGCGGTGACGTGGATGCCCGCGGTCTACGCCTTTGTCCTCTGGAGGCACGGGGCGGGCGCCAGCGAGTGGACAGTGCGAGTCGGGCGCGCCGTGCTCCTGGGCCGTCCGGGGCTGGTCTGCGCCGTCATGCTGCTTGTGGCGTGGGCGCACCTGGGCTGGTTCGAACACCGGCGAGATTCTCGGACCAGCGGCCTCGCGGCGGGGCTCAGCCTGGGGGCTGTGCTGCCACCCGGCGATGTGTGGGCCGACAAGGCGATCGACACGAGGCCCGAGGTGCTGTGGTACGCGGGCCGCGAGGCCGCTCGTCAGGGAAGGGCGGTCCGCATCCGCTGGGTTCCCGGGCTCGCGGGGCGGTCGCAGCCGCCGCGGGGCACGCTCGTGCTTCTCGAATCACAGGACACCCGGCCCGAGGATCAGCCGGAGATACCGGAGCCAAGGCGAGCGGAACTCGGGCTTGGGGCACCGATCTGGAGCGGCGCGGCGCACGTCTTTCGAATGATCGCGGTGCGGACTCGGGACTGAGCACGCAAGTCCAATCGTGGCAGGATACAAGAGCAAGATCGGGAGAATGAGGCGGGGTCGTGTTTTTTGCGCGAAGTCGGTCGAAGATGGTTGGCGCAGGAACGAAAGATGGTACTGTAACAGCGCGTTTCCGCTCATAGGGAACGGCGATGATGCCGGTGCCCGGAGGACAGCAGCCTTTGGAGAGAGGGGCTGCTGTCTGTCTTTTTGGACCACGCCCGGCTGGTATTGGGACGATGGACGTAGCGGGCCGCCCGCTGGCGTCCTACGCTCGGAGTCCCCTTCCGGAGAGGTGTCCGAGTGGCTGAAGGAACGCGACTGGAAATCGCGTAAACGGGCAACCGTTTCGGGGGTTCGAATCCCCCCCTCTCCGCTTGTGCAGCAGCGACCCCGACTGGCCCTGATCTCGGTGTTCGGCCTCGGGAACATGCGCCCGGCCTCGGGCACGTGGGGCTCGCTGCCGCCCGTCATCATCGCGGCGTTCCTCATGCTCTGGGGCCTGCACCCGGTCGCGGCTCCGCTCGCGTTCTACGGCGTTCTGGGCGCGATGGCGCTGGTCTTCGGGCTCACGTGCGTGCTCCAGGGAGACGCCGCCGAAGCCCGCTGGGGGCAGGACCCCGGGCAGGTCGTCGCGGACGAGGTGGTGGGGCAGGCGATCACGCTGATGCTGCTGCCCTGGGGCACGATCATGCTGCCCCCGCTCTGGGCGACGGATCACATCATTCCCATGATCGCGTTCACGCTCGTGCTGGCGTTTGTGGCGTTCCGGGTGATGGACATCGTGAAGCCGTGGCCCGCGTACCAGCTCCAGCGCGTCCCGGGCGGGTGGGGCATTCTGCTGGACGATGTCTTCGCCGGGGTCTACGCCGCGGCGGTGATCCAGCTCGCCGCAAGGCTGGTCCTGCGTTAGCCCCGCCACTCCGGAACCTGCGCCAGAAAGTCCGGGTGCACACTCCTGATCCAGGCGTTGCCCCAGTCGTCGATGCGCGTGGGCTTCAGGATGGGCGCTGCGACAATGACCCAGACGAGGCCCCCCAGCATCGCCAGGCCCCCGAACGCCGCATAGGCCCCGTTCTCCAGCGCGATCGCGAGCACGATGCCCCCGGCGCCCGCGAGCACGATGAGCCAGCCGATGAGGAGGTGATTCCGCCGACGCGCGGCGCAGCGGGCGCAGTACCCGATCTCCAGCGTCGCCTTCTTGTTCAGGACCGTCGCGACAACCGCGTACACGATCACCGCGACCAGGATCAGCAGGTAGATCCACTGCTCGTGCCACGTGAGCTTGACGAACCGCCGGCGTCCCTCCGCGGGCCCGGCGCACTTCACGCACACATCAGGGAGCGGGAGGCCGGCGGGAACCAGCAGAATGTGCCCCTGCCGCCACAGTTGAGGCGTCACCGCGCCCGGGATCGGCGGCGGAGTTGCCATGGGTTGCAGAGGTGGCGGCTGCTGCGGCGCGAGCGGGGTCTCAATGTGGTCAGACATGCGGGGCCCTCCCGAGGGGGGCTCAGCATACCAGCCCTGCGCGGCCCGTGGCTAGAGCGTCTCGCGGAGTTCGGCGTCGATCCCGGGCGCGAGATAGCGGGCCCGGGCGGCGTCGAAGGACTCCGGGAGCGCGACGCGGCGCTCAAGCAGATATCGGACAACCTGCTCGATAACGCGCGAGGGCGGGCTCGCCCCCCCGCTCCACAGGTCGTGGTCGCGCCAGCCCAGCGTGACGCTGAGGGTGCGCTCGCCCGTGCCCCTGCCGACGCGGATCTCGTACGACCACCCGCCGTCGAGGGCGCTTTCGGCGCCGACGCGGACGTCCAGGGACTGGTCGAGGTTGGGGCCTGGGCCTTGCATGGTCGGAGCGTACATCGGCCCGGGGGTGGGGGCGACTCCACGACGGGTCTTGGGTTGGCGCGCGTCAGGGTGGGAGCCGGAGGGCGGGGGGCGGGGCGGCCGGAATATGCTGGAGGGCGAACCCGTGCGGATTCAGGTTGTGTTCATGGCCCGGAGCGACGTGCGATGGCGTTTCTGCTCGAAACAATCCGGATGGGCCTCACCAACCTCAGGCTGCACATGCTGCGGTCGATCCTCACGGCGCTGGGGATCATCTTCGGCGTGCTCGCGGTCATCGTGATGAGCAGCCTGGGAGAGGGCGCCAAGCGCGCCGCTCTCGCGCAGATCGAACGGCTGGGTGCGCGGAACATCATCATCCGCTCGCAGAAGCCCCCGGACACCCAGCAGCAGCAGGGGAGCCAGCAGCAGTCCTTCGTGAGCCGCTACGGCATCACGCGGGCGGACCTCGAGGTCATCCGCGAGAACTTCCCGGATGCCGACGCCATAGTGCCCCTGAAGGAGGTGGGCGGGCAGATCATCCGCGACGACAAGCGCCGGGTGAGCCAGGCCTACGGCGTGACGCCGGCACTCATGAGCGCGGCGAACCTGCGGGTGGGCGCGGGGAGGTACCTCCACGAGTCCGACATGAGCGAGAAAGCCCGGGTGTGCGTGGTCGGCGCCGAGATCGCGCGCCAGTTCTTCCCGCTGGAAGACCCCCGGGGCAAGACCCTCCGCATCGACCGCGTGCCATTCACCGTGGTGGGCGTGCTCGAGCCCATCGGCCTCGCGGGCGGTGCCGGGGCGGCCCTCATCGGGCGCGACCTCAACCTCGACGTCCATGTGCCCATGACCACCGCGCGGGACACCTTCGGCGACCTGGTGATGCGAGGCACCTCCGGCTCGTTCCAGGCCTCGTCCGTGGAAGTCTCGGAGGTCTACGTCTCGGTCCCGACCCGGGAGCGGGTCATCCCCGACGCAGAGAGACTGCGCCTGATCGTCAAGACGCGCCACCGGAACCAGACCGATGTGGGGCTCATCGTGCCCTACGAGCTGCTGGAGAATGCGAGGAAGACCGCCCTCACCTTCAACCTCATCTTCGGCGCCATCGCCGCCATCTCGCTCCTGGTGGGCGGCATCGGGATCATGAACATCATGCTCGCCAGCGTCACCGAGCGCATCCGCGAGATCGGCGTGCGCCGCGCCCTGGGCGCCACCCGCCAGCACATCCTCTGGCAGTTCCTCGTCGAGACCAGCGTGCTCTCCGCGATCGGCGGGGGGATCGGTGTCGCCGTGGGTGTGGGGGGCAGCCTGCTCGTGGGCTGGGCGGCACCCAACATGCCCACCGCCATCACCCTCTGGTCCATCCTCCTCAGTTTCTCGGTCGCAACCGCGACGGGGCTAGTCTTTGGCCTCTACCCGGCGCGGCGAGCGGCGATGGCGGACCCCATCGTCGCGCTCCGCCACGACTGACCGGGCGATCGGGGGCCCCGACCATGGGCGAAGACGACCCCACTCTTCCGCCACAGGGCCACCCACAGGACCAGCCACAGAACCGGCCACGGGCCCAGCCCGGGCCCCGGCCCGACGCCATGACCAGGCCGACGCCCCCGGGCACCTCGCCCGGAGAGGACATCGGCCCCTACCGCCTGCTGGAGGTCCTGGGCGAGGGCGGGTTTGGCGTGGTCTACCTCGCCGAACGCCGCGAGCCCTTCGTCCAGCGTGTCGCGCTCAAGGTCATCAAGCCCGGCATGGACTCCAGAGCCGTCGTCGCCCGCTTCGAGCAGGAGCGGCAGTCTCTGGCGGTGCTGGACCACCCGCACATCGCGCGCATCTTCGACGCGGGCGTTGCGCCAGGCGGCCGGCCGTTCTTCGTCATGGAGCATGTCGCGGGCGAGCCTCTGGCCCTGTTCGCGTCCTCGCGCCGGCTGAGTGTCGCGGATCGCGTCCGCCTGATGGTGCCGGTGTGCGAGGCCGTGCACCACGCGCACACGCGGGGGCTGGTTCACCGCGACCTCAAGCCCGCGAACATCCTGGTCTGCCGTCCGGATGCGAGAGAGGAGCCCTTCCCCAAGGTCATCGACTTCGGCGTCGCCAGGGCGCTCTCGCACACCCTCGCCGACAAGACCGTCTACACGCAGCAGGGCGCGGTCGTCGGCACGCCGGACTACATGAGCCCTGAGCAGGCGGCGGGTGCGCCCGAGCTCGGGCCGGCGTCGGACATTTACAGCCTGGGCGTCGTGCTCTTCGAGTTGCTCACCGGCTCGCTGCCCCGCGAGATCGCAGCCGCGGGCGCCGCGCCCGCCGACCTGCCCCGGCTCTTTCAGGTTCGACCCCGGCGGCTTCGCGAGGTCGACGCGGGCCTCTCGCCCGACCTCGAGACGATCATCCTGCGCTGCATGGCGGACGAGCCCGGCCGGCGCTATGCCTCCGCCGCGGACCTCGCGGAAGATCTGAGGCGGTTCCTCGATGGCAGGCCGGTCCTGGCGCGGCGCGACCACACGCTCTATGTCCTGCGCACCCGGGCCCGGCGACTGGCCAGGCGCCAGCCCCTGGCGGCGATGGCGCTTGTGTGGGTGCTCACCGCGCTCGCCTCGAGGTACGTCGTGCTCCCAGCGCTCTTCGAGTGGACGTCGCTCGGCACCGCGTTTGACCACATGCTCGTCGGCCGCGCGGGGAACGCGGTCTCCCGGTTCGATACGGCCCGCGTGTTGATGCTCGCCGATGGCGTGGAGCCCGGGCAACTCGGGGAGCTCGCGGGCGTCGAGGGCGTCTCGAGCGAAGGCACCGGGCTCAGGCCGGTCCACGCGGAAGTGCTGAGGCGGCTGGCCCGCGCCGGCCCTCGCGTGGTGGCGCTGGACCTTGTGTTCCGCGCGCCCTCGCCGCACGACGCGGTGTTGCAACGCGCCATGCAAGACGCCAGGGCGGCGGGGGTGGAGGTGGTGTCGGCGGTGCGCACCTGGCCCATCGCGCCCGGGGCGGCGCCGGACGTGGCGCCCTTCATGCTCGACGGGCCGGGCGTGCCCCTGGGTGGGATCAGCAAGGGGACCGACGCCGCGGGCGACCCGGTGGCGCACCTCTTCGCCAGGCGTGGCCCTGCCCCGCCGTTCCCGTCACTGTCTCTGCGCGCCTTCGGAGCGTTCGAGGCCCCGGGGTGGGACCCCGCGGTCGACGTCGTCCGTGGCACCGACCTCGTGCAGCTCTACTTCACCCGACCCGGCAAGTCCGGGGCCCTTGTGCAGCACGAAAAAGTCCGCCGCCTCATGACGCTCAGCGTCCAGCCCGTGGAGGAGGACGCCCCCGGAGTCGGGCTGCGTGCGGGCGACATCGTGGGCCTGATGAAGGCCCTGGTGCCTCCCGGACAAGCGCTCGCTGAAGCGACGATCACCTATGAGGGGCTGCTCCGCGCGAGCGACGCGGACCTCCGCGCCTGGTGCGAGGGCAAGGTCGTGGTCGTGGGCGATGCCCGAGCCGCGACCCGGGACCTCGTGACGCTTCGCGACGGGCGGGTCGTGCCCGGGTGCCAGATTCTGGCAACACTGGTCGAGCAGCTCGCGCAGGGGTGGTCGGTGGTGCGCCCCGGAGCCGCGGCGGATCGGGCGGCCCTCGCGCTCGCCGCCGTAGCGGGGACGATTCTCGGCTCGGTGTTCGCAGGGCGTGCGGTACGACGCTGGATCGGCCTGCTCGCCGCCGTCGCGCTCATGGTGGGCGGCACCATGGCGCTGTATGCTCTGTGGGCGGTGTACGCCAACCCGATCGTGGCCGGCGTGGCGGTGATCGTGGCGGGCGAGTTCACATCGCTCATGCTCGGCCCGAGAGCAAGGACGGAAGGGGGACTCTCAACATGATGAAGCGACTTTCGCTCGTCGCCTGCCTGATCCTCGCGAGCGCCTCGTGCAGCCCCTGCCGGGAGTCCCGCGAAGCGCCGGCCCCGGCCGCCGGCCCTAAGCAGGAAGCCGCACACCGCCGCCCGGGCAGGGTTCCCATGCCTACCAAGCCCATCACGAAGGTCCGCATCGTGCGGGGCGTCGGCAAGGACCAGGACGGCGTGGGGCTCTGGGTCTTGGAACAGCCCAGCACCGACTATCGCGCGGTCTTTGGTGGCACGCAGGGCGGTGTCAATCCATCAAGCACCGGCTCGGACCTCTACCTCGACGAGGGCTGGGTCCACCTCCAGGGGTCCTTCCCGGCCCAGCGAGACATCTTCCGCGTGCCCATTGTCGTCACAAACGTCGTCGGCATCGGCGCGGACGCGACCGAGTTCATCGTGCAGAAGGACGCCGTCGCGGACTCGTCCTCGGGCGTGGTGATCTGCCTGGCCGGCCAGGTCTGGATGAGCGAGCGGCCCGACTTTGGGGTCGTCAAGGAGCGCGTCGGAGCGGGCAAGTACGCGAAGTACTGGGTGGAGGCGGGCGCGGTGAAGATCGGAGCACCCCAGCCCATCCCCACCGACCCCGCGGACCCCGTGCGCAAGCTCGCGGACGACGCGAGGGCCCTCGCGTCGAAGTTCTGAGACTCCTACGCCCGCGGGTGATGCTTCGCGTGCACGCTCTTCAGGCGAGAACTGTCCACGTGCGTGTAAATCTGCGTGGTGGCGATGTCCGCGTGCCCGAGCAGCTCCTGCACCACGCGCAGGTCCGCCCCGCCCACCAGCAAGTGCGTCGCGAACGAGTGACGCAGCGTGTGCGGGTGCACGCCCTTCAGCCCTGCGCGGCGGGCGAGGCGCGCCACGATCTGCCAGATCGCAACCCGTTCCAGCGGGCGCCCGGTTCTTGAGAGCAACAGCCGCCCGCCATCCCCGCCCTCCGGTTTCACGAGCAACGGACGGCAATCTTCCAGATAGTCCCGCACGGCGGCCCGGGCCGGCTCGCCGACCGGCACCAGTCTCTGCTTTCCACCCTTGCCCGTCACGCGCAGCGCGGGTACGCCCCGGGCCACGTCATCCACGCCCAGCCCCGCGGCCTCGGAGGCCCGCAGCCCGCACGCGTACAGCAGTTCCATCAGCGCACGGTCACGCAGCCACAGCCCGGGCGGCCCCTCGGCGGGCGGGCGAGCCGCCTCTGCCAAGAGCGCCCTCATCTGCGCCGGAGACAGCACCTCGGGCAGCTTCTTCCAGCGGTGAGGCCGGTCCAGCACCGTCGACGGGTCCTGCTTCACAAGCCCCTGCGCGAGCGCCCAGCGGCAGAGCACGCGGATCGTCGCCAGGTGGCGTATGACCGACGTGCCGGACATCAGCCGCCGGGTCTTGAGTGCGGCAAGATGGTCCGCGAGGTGGCGTGGCGTGGCCTCAGAAAAGTCGGTGACGCCCGCGCCGGTGAGGTCTGCCAGCAGCAGCGTGGCGTCCCAGCGATACGCAGCCACCGAGGCCGCGCGCAGCCCGCACTCCACGCGCAGATAGACCATGAACCGCTCCAACATCTTGGAGAGCGCAGGGGGCAGGTCCGCCTCGTTTGGGGCGGGCTCGCTGTGACGCACGGAAAGCCGGGAGCCCATGGCGGGACGAGTATCGACCGGAAGCGGCTGGGGCAAGGAACTTTGCGACGGGCCGCGGAGAATCCGCGCCGGGCGGGCCCTCCCGCGGCGTCTCTTCTGCGTCCCCGGGCATGTCTCGGGGCTCTGGAGCCACGCCCATGCAGCACCGTCGCATCCCCTCGCCGCTCATCGCCTCGCTCGTGCTCGCCTCGGGCCTTGCCGGCTCCATCCAGACCGCGCTGGCGCAGGGCACGCCCGCAGACCCGCCCGTGGCCGAGACACCTGCGCCGCAAAGGCGGTCGGCTCAGCCCTCTCAGCCCACGATCTCCGTCGAGTTCGCGGGCGGCACGGTCGAGCAATACGCGCTCGCCCTTCGCGCCGCGGCGATGAGCCAGCCCGTGAACATCGTCGTCTCCAAGGCCGCGGCCAAGGCGGAACTCGCGCCCATCCAGTTGCGCGACGCGACCATCAGTTCCGCGGTCGAGGCCATCCGGGCTGCGGGCGAAGAGGGCGGCTCGTGGCTCATCACCGACGTCGGGCGGCCGTCGGACGCCGGGACGCTGGTCTATCTCGTTGACTTCCGCGCCCGGCCCACCAAGCCCGCGGCCCTGCAGTCCACGCCGGAGTCCAACGCCGATCTCCAGCGCATCGAGGTGTTCTCGCTCAGGCAGGTCATCGAGCCGGACCCCAACGACCCGCGCGGAGCCGGCGTCCACGAATCGCCGGAGGTGGTGCTCGCCGCGGTCGAGGCCACCCTCGCCATGACCGACGAGAGGACCGAGGGCAAGCCCGAGCTGAAGTTCCACAAGGACTCGGGGCTCCTGATCGTTCGCGCCGGCCCGCGCACGCTCGCCGCCATCTCCAGCGTGGTCGACTCGATCCGCCGCGACGTGACGCGCCGGCGTGACTCGGTGCGACTCAGCATGCCCTCTCCCGCGGCGCTCGCGCAGGCCAAGGCCCAGATGGCCAAGGCCCAGGTCATCTTTACCTCCCGTGAGCGAGAACTCGCCGATGCCGGACAGCGCGCCGCGCGCCTGGCTCAGCTCCGAGCCGCTGGGAGCGTTTCGGAAGAGGAGGCCCGCGGGGCTGCGGCGGGCGTGGCGTCGGCCGAGTCGGCCCTCCGCATGTCGCAGATCGAGCTCGACGTCGCCAGGCAGCAGTACGAGAGCATGACGGCCGGCGGAACGGAACCCGCGGCGCCGCGACCCGCGGTCACCATAGCGATGCCCCTCGGTGAGATGTCGTCGCCGGCGATGGCGGCGAACGTGGCGGCGGCGGCTCGCGGGGTCTGTCGCGCCACGGGCGTCACGCTCGCCACGGACCCGGCCCAACCCGGAAGCCTTATCATGACGGGCGACGAGGGCTCGGTGGCCCGGGCCCGCGATGTGCTGGGAGCGATCATCGATGAGTTCCGTGCCTCTGGCAAGTCCGGTCGCTGACCTCGCCGTGGACATTGCTACGTCCACCCGCTGGTCGGACGCGTCGGACGAGGCGGTGGCGGTGCTCACCCGCGCCATCCGCGCGGGCGACGCCGGAGCGTTCGAAGCGCTCTATCGGGGCTGGTACGCGCGAGTGGTGGGCCTGGCCCTCGCCGCGAGCGGGCGCGACGAGTCCTTCGCGCTCGACATCGCGCAGGACACGATGCTCCGGGTGGCGTCGGGGTTGCCCGTCCTCACGTCGCGTGCGGCGCTGGCCGCGTGGATGCACCGCACGACGCTGCGCGTGGTGATCGATCGGTTGCGAGCGGCACGCCGGCGCGATGCCCGCGAACGGGCCGCCTCTCGCCCGGAGACGGCGCCAGGCGAGGCGGACGCGGTCCGGACCCTGCGCGGGCTCGAACGCGTGCTCGCCGACCTGCCTCTCAGCGACTATGAAGCGCTGCGGGCACGCGTGATCGAGGGTCGCACGCTCGACCAGACGGGGCTCGCGGCGGGGGTGAGTGGCGACGCGGCCCACGGACGCGTGCGCCGCGCGGTCGAAGGGCTGAGAACCGCCGTCTCGAGGATGTTGCCATGACCCACGACCACACAGAGCGTCTGTCCGCCGCCGCACGTGCACGCATGGAGCGTGACCTTCCCTCGCTGCGTTCTCGCGTGGCGCACGCCCCGGCCCGGCGCCTCTTCCGGCAGGCCCTGGGCACCCTCGCGTGCATCGGCCTGCTCGTGGTCGCGGCTCGCGCGCTGTCCGGCGCGGACGCGGCCCCGCGCCATGAGGCACCCTTCGCGCACCGGCCCGCCCCGAACGTCACAACCCCAGTGGCAACTCGGCCCCAGGTCGCGGCGGCCCGCGGAGCCATTCAGGTGGTCGCCGCCTCTACGCCCCGCCAGACGCGAATGCTCGATGACGACGAACTCCTCCGCGCCCTCGCCGCGGCCGGTCGCGCGGATGGGCTTGTCCGTGTCAAGGGTCGCACGAGCCTGGCGAGCGAGCTCTCGAACGCCCACGCCGAGGTCACTGCCCCGCGGCTTCCATGATCATCCGGCCGAGCAGGTTCTCCGCCTGATACTTCCAGCGCGGCGCGTGCCTGCCGTTCACGAAGATCATCGGGATCGACGTGATGCCCAGTGACCTTGCCGCGGCGGCGTCGCCCGCGACGTTCTCGCTCGTGAAGGGCTGCGCCAGCGCCTCCATGAAGAGGTCCGGGTCCAGCGAGACCTCTGCCGCCGCCCGGCGCAGCACGGGCTCATCCAGGGGCATGGCCTGGTTTCGCATAAGCCAATCGTGCATGCGCCAGAAGCCCTCCTGGCCGTCCACGCCCGCCGCGGCTTCCACCGCGCGCGCCGCAAGGCACGCGCCGGGGTGCCTGGTGAGCGTGGTCGCCGGGTTGCACGCCGCCTCCACCGGGAAGTGCACGAAGTGATAGCGGATCGTGGGCTCGGGCCCGCTGGTAAAGACGCGCAGCAGGGCGTCCGCCTCGGCGCAGGTCTTCTCGCGATAGTCGCCGATCAGCACGACAGTGACGGGCGCTTCTTCGCGCCCCAGGGCGTTACGCAGAGCCGCGGGCGGGAGCACCACCACGGGCGAGGCCCGCCAGTCGTCCATGTAGCGTGCGATCGCGTCCGGGGGCGTGTCGGCGCTGTTCGGAGCGGGGGCAGGGGCGGAGTCGAGCACGGCCCGCACCGCACGGGTCACCGCGTCCGGGGCGTTCCAGCCCCGAAGTTCCACGCCGTTGATGAAGATCATCGGCGTCTGATTGATCCCCAGCGCCACGCCCTCGCGCACGTCGGCCTCAACTCCCCGGATCGCCTCGGGGCTCTCCATGAAGCGGGTGAACGCGCCGGGCTCGAAGCCCAGCCCGGGCAGGGCCCCGCGCAGTTCGGCCTCGGTGAACGAGCCGCCCCGATCAAACAGCCAGCGGTGCATCCGCCAGAAGCCCCCGGTGCCATCGAGCCTTCCCGCCGATTCCGCCGCCCTCGCGGCCCAGCACGCGTTCGCGTGAAACTGCCCCGGGGCGTTCGGGTTGCAGTCCTCGTTCAGCGGAAAGAGCTTGACCGAGATGCTCACGCGAGGGTCCGCCGCCAGCGCATCGAGCTGCGCATCGACCATGCGGCAGTCGGGGCACTGATAGTCGGTGAAGAGGACGATCCGCGCCACGGCCTCCACTGGGCCCCGCCGGTACCGCCCCTCGAAGCCCGCGCCACCCGCCGGGGGCTCGCGCGAGGTCATTGCCGCGGTCGACTCGGCGAGGCGACGTTCCGCGTCCGCCCGTGCACCGCTGGTCGCCCGCCCATCGGCGATCAGGAGCCCCGCGAGCGCCACAACACCCACGCCCAGCGCCACCGAAAACTGCGGGCGCGGGCTCCGCGAAGGCAGCGCCGAGAAACTCCGGACCAGCAGCGAGGCCATCACGAGGTTTGCCCCGTGCACGATCAGGCAATAGGTGCAGACCTGGCGGATCTGGAGCAGGCCCCCGAGCATCACCAGGGACCACGCCGCGCCGATGAACGCAACCCGCGCCAGCCCCCGGGACAGCACGCCCCGGCCGACGATGCCCCCGGCGAGCAGGGCCAGGAAGTACGCCGCACCCACGATGGACATCGGCCACCCCAGCAACGGGGCCTTGCCCAGCAGGCTGGAGGCGGCGGCGTCGCACCCGCTTCCCCGGCCGCAGCCGGGCAAGCCCTGTGCCAGCACGTGCCCCAGGGCGAGGGCTCCGGACGCCAGAAAGGCCACGACCAGGCACAAAAGCACCACCGGTTGGGGTGGCGGGGCGGATTCCGCACCCTTCGCGGGGGGGCCGGGCGGGGGCTTGCGGTGCTTCGGCTTCATGAAGACCGGCGGGAGGGTGAGGAGAGCAACGTTCGCGAGGCGAGAATATTTCCGGACCGACGGCAAGCACCGGCTTCCCGTCCCGTTGAATTGCGGGTAGATTACCACAAGCCGGGACACAAGGATCTGAGTCGGCTTGACGTTTACTAGGTCAAACCCAGGAGGCATGGAATGAATCTGAAGAGGCTGTGGGCTCGACTGTGCTGTCTGGCCGCCGTGAGCGTCGGTGCGCTCGCGTCACCCGCGAGCGCCCAGACGGGCGCGTGCTGCATTTCCGCGAACGGAACGATCCAGTGCATCGTGCTTCCCCAGGCGGACTGCGTCGCCAGGGGCGGCGTCTACCGGGGTGATGGCACGGTCTGCGGCAACGACATCTGTGCGCAGCCCCGCGGCGCGTGCTGCCTGCGCACCGCCACCGGCGGCGTCACCTGCGTCCTCCTCACGGAGGCCCAGTGCGTCGCCCAGCAGGGCACCTATCGCGGCAATGGCACCACCTGCGGCAATGACACCTGTGCCTTTATGCTCCGCGGCGCATGTTGCGTCCGCACCGCCACCGGCGGCACCGAGTGCGTCGTCCTCACCCAGGCTCAGTGCGCCGAGCGCCAGGGCACCTACCGCGGCAACGGCACCGTCTGCGGCCCGGACTCCTGCCCCACGCCCCCACCCACGGGCGCGTGCTGCCTCCGCAGCCCCGCGGGCACGATCGTCTGCGTCGTGCTTACCGAGGCCCAGTGTGCCGCAGAGGGCGGCACCTACCGCGGTAATGGCACCCCCTGCACCAACACCACCTGCGCCCCGCCCCCGCCTCCCACAGGCGCCTGCTGCGTGCCCGTGGCCGGCACCCCCAACGGCACCACCTGCCTCGTGCTCTCCGAGGCCCAGTGCGCAGAACGACACGGCGTCTATCGCGGCAACGGCACCGCCTGCGGCAACGACACCTGCGCCCCGCTCCGCGGCGCCTGCTGCGTCCGTTCCACCACCGGCACCATCGAGTGTGTCGTTCTCACCCAGGCACAGTGCGCCGAGCGCCAGGGCACCTATCGCGGCAACGGCACCACCTGCGGTGCCGACACCTGCCCCACCCCGCCCCCCACCGGCGCCTGCTGCATCCCGCTCTCCACCACGCCCAACGGCAGCACCTGCGTCATCCTGACTCAGGCACAGTGCGCCGAACGCCACGGCGTCTATCGCGGCAATGGCACCGCCTGCGGCGCCGACACCTGCCCACAGCCCGCGCCCCGCGGCGCCTGCTGTGTCCGCACCGATAAGGGCGTTGTCTGCATCGTCCTGACCCAGGCCCAGTGTGCCGAACGCCACGGCGTGTACCGCGGCAACGGGACCGCATGCACCGACCGCATCTGCGCCATCGAGGATCCACGCGGCGCGTGCTGCCTCCGCACGCCCGCCGGCACCGTCGAGTGCGTCGTCCTCACCGCCGCACAGTGCGCGGAGCGCCAGGGCACCTATCGCGGCAACGGCACCGCCTGCTCCGCCACGCTTTGCCCGCAGCCCCCGCGCACCGGCGCCTGCTGCGTCCGCACCAGCACGGGCAACGTCGCCTGCGTCGTCCTCACCGAGGCCCAGTGCGCCGAACGCCACGGCGTGTATCGCGGCAACGGCACCGCCTGCGGTGCCGACACCTGCCCCCAGCCCAGCCCCACCGGCGCCTGCTGCATCCGCACCGAGAAGGGTGTCGAGTGCGTCGTCGTCACCGCTGACCGCTGCCGGGAGCACCGCGGCGTCTTCCGTGGCCCCGGCACCGTCTGCGGCGATCGCATCTGCGCCGTTCAGGACGTCACCGGTGCCTGCTGCGTCCGCACCAACACCGGCTCCGTCGAGTGCGTTGTCACCACGCCCGAACGCTGCCGGGCGGCGAATGGTGTCTTCCGCGGGCCGGACACGACCTGCGGCGACGCGACCTGCCGTGAACCCAGCGCGTTCGGTGCCTGCTGCCTCCGCGCCCCCGCGGGCGTGGTCTGCGTCATGACGACGCAGGAGCAGTGCGAGAAGCGCGATGGCCTGTACCGGGGCGATGGCAGCCGCTGCGCCGAGGGCGCCTGCGAGCCCAGGGACGTCGGCGCCTGCTGCATCCGCACCGAGAAGGGTGTGGAGTGCGTCATCACCACCGCGGAGCGCTGCCGGGCCAACGCCGGTGTCTTCCGTGGCGAGGGCACCCGCTGCGGCGACGACGCCTGCACGCTGCCCGTCGGTGCCTGCTGCGTCCGCACCGACGACGGCGTGACCTGCGTTCAGGCCACCCGTGCCCGCTGTGCCGAGGCCAACGGCGTCTTCCGTGGCGACGGCACCGAGTGCGGCAAGGACACCTGCGACCGCCGAAGCTGCCCCTGCGACTGGAACCACGACGGCGGCCTCGACCGCGCCGACGTCGATGCCTTCCTCCGCGACTTCATCGAGGGCGACGCCGACTTCAACGGCGACGGCGAGACCACCCTCGACGACCTGCACGAGTTCCTCGACTGCTTCACGGCGGGCTGCGGCTGAAGAGCCCAACCCCCGACGGCCTCGCGGGGCCCGCGTCCCTCACCGGATGCGGGCCCCTTTCGTTTGCTGACTCTGAGAGGCCCGCCAACGAAAAAGGCCCCGCACGGGCGGGGCCTGAGGGGTCGCTGTGATGGGCTGAGACTCAGTTCGCGAAGTGGGCGAACGCGCGGTTGGCCTCGGCCATGCGGTGCGTCTGGTCGCGGGTGGTCATGGCCTTGCCCTCGCCGCGGGCCGCGGCGTAGAGCTCATCGGCCATGCGGGCGGAGATGGGGCGGCCCTTCTCGCTGCGGATGGCCTCGAGGATCCAGCGGAACGCGAGGCTCTGCTGGCGGGTGCGGTTGACCTGCATGGGCACCTGATAGTTGGCGCCGCCGATGCGCTTGCTGCGGACCTCGACAAAGGGCTTGACGTTCTCGAGGGCGCGCTGGAAGAGCTCCAGAGGGGTCTTGGGGGCCTCGGGGGAGGTCTCCTTCTCGAGCTTCTTGGCGATGATGTCGAACGCGTCATAGACCACGCGCTGGGCGGTGGCCTTCTTGCCTTCCTTCATCACGCAGTTGACAAAGCGGGCCAGGGTCCGATCGCCATAACGGGGATCGGGCCTGAGCTGGATTTCGGCCTTGGTAAAACGTTTGCCGCCCATGTGAAACTCCTGTGGCTGTCGCGGTCTCCCGCGTGTCGTTCACCGGCGTGGTCGGGTGTTCCGACGCCGATTACTGCCGTGTCCGAACTGTGAAAAAACGCGTGAACAAACGATCGATCAGACCCATGCTCAGGCCGCCGCTCAGGCCGACTTGCCCCGCTTGGCGCCGTACTTGGAGCGGCCCTTCTTGCGGCCCTCCACACCCAGGCAGTCCAGCGTGCCACGGACGATGTGGTAGCGGACGCCGGGAAGGTCTCGCACACGCCCGCCCCGGACGAGGACGATCGAGTGCTCCTGCAGGTTGTGGCCCTCGCCGCCGATGTACGCCGTGACTTCCTTCCCGTTGGAGAGCCTCACGCGGGCGATCTTTCGCAGCGCCGAGTTGGGCTTCTTGGGCGTGGTCGTACGGACGATCAGGCACACCCCGCGACGCTGCGGCGCGCCCACCAGGTCCTTGACCTTGGACTTGTGCGGGACCGGGCGGCGGGGGTTGCGGACCAGTTGGTTGATCGTGGGCATTGGCGTTCCAGTACTCGGGATCGGCCCGCCCACCTTTGGGCGTGTGCCGGGCGGGAAGTGTAGCAGCCACCCGCCACCGGGCAAATCCGCCGATCTCAACTCCCACCCCGAACACCCCCTCCCAAAGGGCGAACGGCGATGATCCGCGGGTTGCTTCAGCCCGCGCGGGCCACTCGGCGGCTATCGGGGGGTGTTCACCCAGCCCCATTCATTCGCCGCGGAACTGCCCACCGTGTACTGCAGGTTTCGCGCGTGCAGGCGGAGGTGGTTCGCGGTCAGGTCCGCGGCTTCCTCGATGCGGTCATTCCCGCCCTTGGGGAGTTTCAGCCCGTTCACCGACCCGTCCAGAAACGCGATGTTGCAGGACTTGGTGTGCCGCGACGAGAACTGGTCGAGGTTGGCGAACGATCCGTCGTCGACCTGGGTGTTGTACCAGCGCTCATCCTCTTCGATCAGCAGGGGGATGGACTGAAAGTAGACGCGGGGGGAGTTAGCGACGTTTGGGCGCTCGGGATAGCTCATGTGCCAGGGGGCGTCGACCTTCGCGCCCGCGAGGCGGATGACCATCGTGTAGTCGAACCACTGGTTCGGGCGCTTGCCCGTGGGGCAGATGAACGTGACGTCCGTGGTCATGTAGTCCTTGAGGACCGACGTCATGATCGGATGCCGCCAGATCGCGGGGTTGCTCGTGTAGCGGGTGTTGTTCCGCCCGCACCAGTCCAGGTTCTGGGGGCCCTGCCAGTAGGCCCCGGGGATCACCTTGTAGTCCGCGGCGTAGGTGAACATCGAGAGCCCGACCTGGCGGATGTTCGAACGGCAGATGACAAAGCGGCCGGCCTCGCGTGCCTTCCCCAGCGCGGGGAGCAGAATGCCGATGAGCAGCGCGATGATCGCGATGACCACCAGCAGCTCGATCAGCGTGAACCCCCGAACTCTGGCCCGAACTCTGGCCCGATCTCTGGCCCGATCTCTGGCCCGATCTCTGGCTTCACGCGTGCGCATCTTCGCGGACTCCGGGCGGGCCCTCCCCGCTCGGGGCAGCATACCAAGGCGTGCAAGCCCCCGGCGGGGCCGGCGAATAGGGGGCGACTCAGGGGCAGCCGCCGCCCGCGATGACGTTCACGAGCGCCCCCACGTCGTCCTGGTCGACGTTCCCGTCGCGGTTGAAGTCCAGGTCGCGGTTGTTGGGGTTCTCACCGCCCGCGATGGCGTTCACGAGGTACGCCACGTCGTCCTGGTCGCTGTTCCCGTCGTCGTTGAAGTCCGGGTCGCATGTGGGGAAGACGGTGAGCGTGGCGGTGCGGCTGGTGATCGGGCCGCAGGCATCCCGCACGATGCACCGATAGCCCCCCGCATCCTCGGGCCTCAGGCCCGTGATGCGCAGGTTGAAGGTCGTGGCGCCGGAGATCGTGGAACCCTGGGGCGTGACGCCGTTGGACAGGACCTGCGTGCCCTTGCGCCACTCGTAGGTGAGGGTGCCCGCGCCGGTGGCATCGGCGAAGAAGCTCGCGGTCCCGTTGTAGGGCTTGACGGTGTCGCGGGGCTGGCCGACGATGTCGACCCAGCAGGTGACGCGGAACTGGCGCATCATCTCGTGATCCTCGTGCTCGAGGATGTGGCAGTGATAGGGGTAGGTCCCCCCGAACCCATCGAACCGGGCGATGACGCGGGTGATCTGGAAGGGCATGGCGCGGACGGTGTCCTTCCAGCCGGCCTCTTCGGGCGGCGGTGGCACGCGCGGGCCCACCGGCGTCACCACGCCGTTCACGATCGTGCAGTCCTGCGTGTCCAGCACCTGGAACTGCACCAGGTGGAGGTGCATGGGGTGGACGACGCCCGAGTTGTTGATGAAGGACCAGATCTCGACGTCGTTGAAGCGGGGGAACTCCGTGATGTCGTCCCACATCAGGCCGTTGATCGTCCACATGAAGCCCATGCACGGGTGGTTCATGCGCTCGAGCATGAACGTCCGCGTGCGGGCGGCGGAGGCCTCCGGGATCGGCGTGATCGTCCGCAGGGTCTGGGGGAGCGCGCCGGGGGAGCCGGTTTCCTCCTGCACGACGAACTTCATGACGTTGGGGATGACGCCCACGCCCGGCGTCCCCGGGAAGGGCGCCGGCGCGGAGTTCACGAGCAGCACCTCGGTGCCGGGGTCGAGCGCGCCGAAGTCGATCACCATGTCCGCACGCTCGCCGGGCGAGATTGTGATGCTGGTCACCTCCACCGGCGCCGCGAGCAGGCCGCCCTCGGTGCCGATGCGCCACATGGGCTGACCGTCGGAGAGCGCGAGCGTCAGCGTGCGCGAGTTGCAGCCGTTGAGCATGCGGAAGCGGTACTTGCCCCGCCGTACTTCCATGTACGGCCAGACCTTGCCATTGACGAGCATGGTGTCGCCGAAGTAGTGGTCGTCACCCTGGCCCATCGCCGGGTAGCGCAGGCTGCCGTCGGCGGCGAAGGAACGGTCCTGGATCGCCAGGGGCACCTCATAGGCCCCGCTGGGCAGGCCCAGGGCCTGCTCCTGCGCATCGCGGATGAGGTAGAACCCCGCGAGACCCATGTAGACATTGAGGCGCGTCGTCCCCAACGCGTGGTCGTGGTACCAGATCGTCGCCGGGTCCTGGTTGTTGGGATAGACATAGACCGGAGAACTCTGCCCCGGGAGCTGGGTGAGCTCGGGCTGGCCGTCGGAGATGGAATCCACCCGCCCGCCGTGGATGTGCGTGACCGTCGCGGGGGCCGTACCGCGCTCCGCGGGTCCGTGCATGCAGGTCTCAACGTCGAGGTCGTGCGTGGTGAGGTAGTTCCCCTGTTCGTCGCGGAGCTCGTTGCGATAGATGACGTTGACGGGGAGCCCGCGCGTGGCCTCGATGGTGGGGGCCGGGTACTGGCCGTAGTAGCCGTAGACCACGGTGGGGGGCAGGTCACGGTGCAACTGCTGGCGAACGCGCAGGATGGGCACGTCGTACGTGGCGGCTCCGCCGGGCTGGCCCTGCGTGGGCTGGGCCACCCCGGGCAGGGGCAGGGCGTCCACGAACGGCGTGAGCGACACCGGGCAGAGGCCCGCGGTGCAGGTGGTCCCGTTGCCCTTGTACACCCCTCCTTGGTTCGTGCAGTCGGCCTGTGTCTGGACGGAGCAGGAGCCGTCGGGCAGGCAGCAGGCGCCGATGGCGCCGACGCAGGTGTTCGGCCCGCAGGGCACGCCCGTTCCCTGGTACGTGCCGCCCGCCGAGGCGCACGCCGCCGGAGAGAGCACCTGGCAACTCGTGTCGGGCAGGCAGCACGCGCCGGAGGCGGCTCCGGGTGTGAAGGTGATGATCAGTTGCGGGACCGCGCCCCCCGCCTCTCGCGCGTTGAACCGCTTCGCGGTGTGGGGCTGGGCCTCGTTGCCCCGCAGGATCCAGCCGAAGTTCGTCGCCGGCGCGTCGATCCAGGCCTGTACGTCTGCAACGAGCTGCGCGGAGGTCCACGTGTAGGTCGCGATGCCGCCGACATCCAGCGTGGCGCTGGGCGTCGCGACGAAGTCGCCGCCCGCGGTGCTCCACGGGAAGAGCGGATGGAGCCGGTGGGTCCAGGTGGCGTCGTTGGTGACGGCGACCGCGCCGCCTCCCTCGCCCCCCTGCGCATTGGAGTTGCCCTCGCCCCACATGGCCAGCGCGCGATGCACCGTGACCGGGGTGGTGGGGGCGGTGGTGCGAGACATGTACATCTTCACCTGCACCGCCGTCACCACCGAGCCCGCGGGGATGGCCGAGGTGTCGAACCGCACCAGCGCGCGCCGGATGATGCCCAGGTCGTTGGTCCCGACGAACATGGACTCGCCGGCACCGTTGGAAATGCCGCCCGTGGCATTCTGCCACATCGTGTTATCGGACACAGAGTTGAGGGTGACGATGTCGGCATCGGCCGAACCGGCCGCCAGTCCAATCATCGCCGCGGCCAGCATACAGGAACGTCGGAACATGCGGTATCCTTCGGAGAGAGCGGGCCCTGAGACGTCCCGGCCCGGCAAAATCTGCGTCGTCATCTCTATTTCGCACGCAAGCATCGGCAGTTACGTCAATGAAGTCCTGCCTGAGCCGTCTGCGGCCTGCCAGGGCAAATCGGGACAAACGAGTATACAAATGGCGACGGCGGGTTTCAATGATTCTTGAAAGTCAGGCCCGCAACTTCTACGCTGCTCCGGAGCCACCATGAGCCTGATCCCTCCCGCCGAGCATTCCGCCCTTTGTGCCACCGATCTCGGACTGCTCGCGGCGGTCGCGCGGGGCGAGGCAAGGCTCACCCCCGAACAGGGGCTGGACCTCCTCCGCACCTTCCCCACGCACGAACTCGGGCGCTGGGCCGACCGTCGCGCCCGCGCGGTGCACGGCGACTCGATCCGGACGTACGTCATCGACCGGAACATCAACTACACGAACGTCTGCAACGCCAAGTGCACGTTCTGTGCCTTCCGGCGTGACGCGGGGGAGCCCGACGCGTACGTCCTGGACAAGGGCCAGGTGCACGAGAAGATTGCGGAGCTGGTTGCCATCGGCGGCACGCAGGTCCTGATGCAGGGCGGGATGAATCCGGACCTGCCGCTGGACTACTACCTCGATCTGCTGGCCTCCATCAAGCAGAAGTTCCCGGGCGTGCACGTGCACGCGTTCTCGCCGCCGGAGATGGTCGAGTTTGTGCACTTCTTCGGCCCGCCCGGCTCGGACTACTTCGAGAAATGCCGCTGGGTGCTGGCGAGGCTCCGCGAGGCGGGGCTGGACTCCCTGCCTGGCGGGGGCGGGGAGATCTTCGCGGGCCCCGTGAGGCGGAAGATCGGCCTGGGCAAGTGCGACGCGGAGGCGTGGCTCACCACGATGTACGCGGCTCACTCCCTGGGCATGTTCACCAGCGCCACCATGATGTTCGGGCACATCGAGGGGTACGCGGACCGCGTGCACCACATGCTGCTCGTGAGGCAGTGGCAGGACCGGGCGCTCCGCGAGGGTGTGTCGGGCTTCGGTCACTACACCGCGTTCATCTCCTGGCCATTCCAGCGGGAGAACACTCCGCTCGGGCGTGTGCCGGACTGGGAGTTGGCCGAGGGCGAGTTCCCCGGTGACGTCGTCGCGCGGGCGCACGACTGGGGCCGCAACGACGGCGCGGACTACCGGGACCTGGGCCCGGGGGCCAGCGAGTTCGGGCGGCGTGTGAGGCTGTCGGGCGCGGTGGACTATCTCCGCACGCAGGCGCTCTCTCGCTTGTTCCTGGACAACATCTACTCCATCGGCGCGTCGTGGGTCACGATGGGCCCGCACGTGGGCCAGCTCGGGCTGCACTATGGCGCGACCGACATGGGCAGCGTGATGATGGAGGAGAACGTGGTGAGCAGCGCGGGCACGACCTACTGCCTCGACGAGGCGGTGCTCTGCCGCCTGATCCGCGAGGCCGGGTTCACGCCCGCGCAGCGGAACAACACCTACGACGTGGTGAAACTGCACGAGGGGCCGGCATCGCCGGACCTGTTGGTCACCCACTGGAGCGAGCACCGCGCCCGGACCATGCACCGAGAGACCACCGGCAAGGGCAAGCAGTCCGGGCGGGCGTCGCTCACGGTGAGCGCCGCCCGCACCTGACCCGCGTTCCGCCGTATCGTCAGTTCAGGCCCGGGATGTTGATCGCGGCCTTTGGCCACTGCCAGCCGAAGATGCCCGCGGTGAGAAGGGCATAGATCAGCCCGTCAACGATGCGTCCGGGCACCTGCGACCAGGGCAGGCCGTGCCAGATGGACAGGGGCAGCGAGTAGCCCGCGAACGCGAGGAAGCCGGTGGCCCCGACGACTTGGAAGACCTTGAGGTAGCTCGCGCCGTGGGGCAGAGCGTTGGACGCGATGTACCCGATGAAGACGCTCACGAGCACGAGGTGGAAGAACCACAGGCCGAGCATCTTGCCCATGCTGGGGGCGCAGCCCTGCACGATGAGCATGCCCCAGGGTCCCTGCTTGACGCGGGCCATGGCCTCCGGGTCCTTGTTCCCCTTGCCGCCGCACCACGGGACGTAGTACACACCGGGCTCGAAGGACTGGGACCTGAGCAACTCGAGCAGCGGGCCCTCCTTCGAGCCCGGGTCCTTGTAGTCATGCTTGTGGAGCGGCGAGGCCATCCAGATGATGGAACTGGCGACGAAGCACACAACGGCGCTGAGGATGATGGGAAGCCATAGAGCGACCAGATCAGACATGAACGGTTCCTTTCTTGGCGGGACGCAACCGTGCGCAGCATGACCGGGCGCGGCCCCCGTGTCAACCGCAGTGAAATCGGATATGCAGGTATTCTGAATGAGCCCGTCGCGCCGCCCTACCGCGCTGCGCTGATCATCGCGCGGGCGAGTGGGCTGAGCGACGCACGCCTCGCGGAGAGTTCCACGTAGCGATCGGCGACGCCTCCGGAGGGGCCCGGGCTCGTCTGCCGGCCCGCTGCCTGCCTGGCCGGCGCGTGATTCGCGCGGAGCGCGTAGCCCCCGATGAACGCGAGAGCCGCGGCAGCCGCGGCGGCCCACACCCACCGGGCGGGGTGCACCACCACCGGCGACGCCAGGTGGCGCGTGGCGGCGTGGGCGTCCGCCTGAGAGCCTGCGGCTCGCGCCACAGACGAATGGGCGGCGCCCAGCGACCGGGCGGCTTCGCGGCAGGCGGCGCACGTCTCAAGGTGCCCCCGGAGTTCGGCGCGCTTCGACGCGTCGAGCTCCTCCGCGACGTCGTCGACGAGCAGTTCTTGCCAACGGTCGCAGCGGGCTTCAGTCATGGGGCACTCCTTCATGGCTCAGGCACTCCCGCAGCGTGCGGAGCGCGCGGGCGTAGTGGGTCTTGGCGGTCGGTACGCTGATCGCCAGCCCCGCCGCGGCTTGGGCGAACGTCAGCCCCTCTACCGCCTTTGCCAGCAGCACCAGCCTCTGAGGCTCGGTCAGCGCACGCATCGCGGGAGCAAGCCGCCCGGGCTCGGCATGGGGGGTGTCATGGTGGACGGGCTCCGCCGCGAGAGACCGGGGGCGGGACAGCCGCCGGGTGTCGATGGACAGGTTTGACGCGGTGCGCCGCAGCCATGCAACCTGTGATGCCTCGGTCGGGCAGCGTGGCGGCGACGCGAGCAAGCGCGCGAAGGTCTCCTGCGTGACGTCCAGCGCCGCATCGTGCCTCAGCCCGTGCGCGCATGCCCAGCGATACACCAGCGCGCGGTACGCCGTGAAGAGCTCTCCGGCTGGACGGGCGGGTGAGAGTGGGGCGGGTTGGTCCACGGGCTTGGTTCGCTCACGGGGCCGCGGGGCCGGATATGCGGCTGGTCGCGAGCAACTCGCGATTCGCGTCGAGAAGGGCGTTCCCGTCGAACGTCCAGATAAGCGTCCCCTCGCGCACTTCATCCGCGTTGTGGGCCACGATCTCGCCGGGGAGCTTCAGGCTCACCTCCCAGCGCTCGTCGCGCAGGTCCTCGGTCACTTCACGCCGGGCCCGCTCCAGCTCGAACGCAGCGACGGCGGCGGCGACTTCCTCCGGCCTCAGGTTCTCGCGGGTCAGGGCCGCGGACAGGTCCTTTGCCACGATGGACAGGAAGTCCTCCGCGATCGCCGCGAGCGCCGCGTCGCGCTCCTCGGACTGCGGCATGGCCATCAGCTTGGTCGCGTTGGAGAGGTCATACGACCGCGCCCGTCTGAGAGCCCCGTCCAGCACTCGCAGACGCAGGTCCTGGGGCCGGTCGGTCAGCGCGCTCGCCGCGGCCCGAACCTGCCATGCCTGCTTCTCGATCTCGACGCGCCGGAACGACTCCAGCAGCGACACCCGGTCCTGATCCGACAGGTTCTGCGGGTCGGCCTTCAGCAGTTCGGACGTGCGGCTGTCGTGCTCCAGCGCCCGCTGAGACACGCTGTAAGGCGCGTACACCCGCGACTGGTACACGCGAGAGAAGTGCACCATCGTGTCCCCGCCTCGGCGCTCCCACGTCACGGACGTGGGGAACTTCAGCGACGCCGCGCCAGCGCCCTGGGCGTAGCTCTCCGGCAGCACTCCCCCCGGGGCAATGCTGACGGTCGCGCGACGGACGTGGTCCGTGCCGCCGCTGGGTGCTTTGGTCTCCCACTGGCTCACCTGCCAGGGGCCGCCAGCGAGTGGCAGCGCGTCACCCTGGTTCATGTCATCCAGGTCGCCCCGGAACTCGGACTCGAAGTCGGTTGTGCCGTCCGAGCGGACGGTGATGGTCTCGGCCCGCTCAAGACAGCCGCCGGCCAAGAGTGCAAGGCTGGCGGCGGCCGAGAGCACGAAGAGTGCGGCGCGGTTCATGTCCGAGGCTCCTTGCGGGGCTCTCTGGCAGCCCTGCCCAGACATAGACGGGCAGACCCCCCGGATGGATGACGGAAAGTGAGGAAGAAAACGAGCGAGGCAGGCAGATAGGCAGGCAGAGAGAGAGGCTCTAGCCGAGGATCCGGGCGAGGTACTTGCCGGTGTGGCTTCTGGGGTGCTTGGCCACCTGTTCGGGGGTGCCGGCCACGAGCACACGCCCGCCGCCTTCGCCTCCTTCCGGGCCCATGTCGATGATCCAGTCCGCGCACTTGATGACGTCGAGGTTGTGCTCGATGACCACGAGCGTGTTGCCGGCGTCCGCGAGCCGGTGCAGGACCCTTACGAGTTTGCTGATGTCCTCAAAGTGCAGGCCGGTGGTTGGCTCGTCGAGCACGTAGAGCGTGTGCGCACTTGGGGAGGTGGACGCGCGGGCGGCCCGGGCGGGGCGCACGTCGTCGCTCGCTTCTTCGCCCGTGCCCGGCCTGTCTTCCGATCCGGCCCCGGCGGCCTTGCCCTTCTTTTCGGCGGGCTGCGCCACGCCGTCCCACGCACCGAAGATGCTGGTGCCCCGCGCGAGCTCGGTGGCGAGCTTGATGCGCTGGGCCTCACCCCCGGAAAGCTGCGTGGAAGGCTGGCCGAGCTGCAGGTAGTCCAGCCCCACGTCGTGGAGGCACCGCAGGAAGCGGAGGATGCGGGGGTGGTTCTCGAAGAACGCCAGCGCGTTCTCCACCGTCATGTCCAGCACATCGGAGATGTTCCGCCCCCGGTACGCGACCTCCAGCGTCTCGCGGTTGTAGCGCTTGCCGCGGCAGACCTCGCATTCCACGTAGACATCGGGGAGGAAGTGCATCTCGATGCGCTTCAGGCCCTGGCCCTGGCACGCCTCGCAACGCCCGCCCCCGGACTTCGCGCCCACGTTGAAGCTGAACCGCCCGACCTCATAGCCCCGGATGCGGGACTCCTTGGTCTGCGCAAAGACCTTGCGGATGTCGTCGAAGAAGCCGGTGTACGTCGCCGGGTTTGAGCGGGGTGTGCGCCCGATGGGCGTCTGGTCGACCTCGATCACCCGGTCCAGGATCGGGGGCAGCCTGACGCTCGTGTGCGCGCCGGGCTTCTCGCGGGCGCCCATCAGCTTCGCGTTCACCGCGCGCAGCAGGATGTCGGACACGAGCGTGGACTTGCCCGAGCCCGACACGCCCGTGACGCAGACCAGCCCGCCCAGCGGGAACGTCGCGTCGATGCCCTTCAGGTTGTTCTCCCGCGCGCCGGTCACGACGATCGCGGACTTGGTGCTCAACCTGCGGCGTTTCGCGGGCACGGGGATGGTCCGCCGGCCCGAGAGGTAGTCCCCCGTGATGGAGGCGGGGTTGTCGCAGACCTCGCGGACGGTGCCCTGCGCGACCACTCGCCCGCCGTGCACGCCCGGCCCGGGGCCGATGTCGACCACGTGGTCGGCGTGGCGGATCATGTCCTCGTCGTGCTCGACGACCAGCACGGTATTCCCGATGTCCGCGAGGTGGCGGAGGGTGGCGATGAGGCGGTCGTTGTCTCGTTGGTGGAGGCCGATGGTGGGCTCATCGAGCACGTAGCACGCGCCGACCAGGCCGCTGCCGACCTGCGAGGCCAGGCGGATGCGCTGCGCCTCCCCGCCGGAGAGCGTGGCGGTGCGCCTGTCCAGCGAGAGGTACTCGAGCCCCACGCCCGTGAGAAAGCGCAGGCGGTTGGCAATCTCCTTGACGATGGGCTCGGCGATGATGGTCTGCTCGGGGGAGAGCACGAGGTTGTGGACAAAGGCGAGCGCGTCGGGGATGTTGAGGCGTGCGAACTCGGCGATGTTGAGCATCGAGCCGTCTCGCCTCGGCCGGCCCACGACCGTCGCCGAGAACGCCTTCTGCGTGTCGGCGCGGTGAGTGCTCTCCACGAGCACGTGCAGCGCCTCCAGCCTCAGGCGGTCGCCCATGCACGCTTGGCAGGGCTTGGTCGAGAGGAACTGGCTGAGGAACTCTTTCACGTTCTCGGTCTCGGTGGTCTGCCACCAGCCCATGGTGTCGGGGATGACGCCCTTCCACTTCGAGCCCTTCACGCGGGCCTTTTCCTCCGGCGTGGGGCCCTGCAGGAGCAGCCGCCGGTGGTCCTTGCTGAACTGCGAGACGGGCCTGGTGAACGACACGCCGTACGCCGCGCAGAACTTCTTGAGCTGGCGGGCGAACCACCCCTTCCAGTGCCCGTTCTTGCTCCAGCAGGCGACGGCTCCCTCCGCGAGCGAGAGCGACGCGTCTGGCAGGATCAGCGCCTCGTCCATTTCCAGGATCGTCCCCAGACCGTTGCAGGTCTTGCACGCGCCGAAGGGAGAGTTGAACGAGAACAGCCGCGGCGCCAGCTCCTCCAGCGCCACCTCCGGGTGGTCCGGGTCGGCAAAGAGCGTGGAATACGTGCGGTCGGTGAACGCGCCCTGGGCGTTCTCCGTCGCGATGACGACCACGCCCGCCGCCACGCGGATCGCGGCCTCGACCGACTCCGCCAGCCTCTGCCTGGAGTCCGGGGAGAGGCTCAGGCGGTCGATCACCGCGTCGAGCGAGTGCTTCTCATAGCGGCCCAGCTTCGCGGGGTTCTCGCCCGGCTCCTTCAGCAGGTCGCGCAGGTCCTTGATCTCACCGTTGATGCGGACGCGATTCCACCCCTGCCCCGAGAGCTCCTCCATCGTGTCACGGTGAAAGCCCTTCTTGCCCCGCACCACGGGCGCTAGGACCATGAGCCTGCCCGTGCCCGAGGCCGACGCGAAGACGGAGTCCACGATCTGGCTGCTGCTGGTGGCGGTGATGGGCGTGCCCGCGCGCTGCAGCACGGTGCCGTCCTTCTTTACCTTGGTGGGCGCCCACGAGTGGGGCCTCCCGCAGCGGGCAAAGAGCAGCCTCAGATAATCGAAGACCTCGGTGGTGGTGGCGACGGTGGAACGCGGGTTGCCGCTGGCGGTGCGCTGCTCGATGGCGATGGTGGGGGGCACGCCCTCCACCTCGTCCACGTCCGGCTTCTTGAGCTGCTCGAGGAACTGCCTCGCGTACGCGGAGAGCGACTCCATGTACTTCCGCTGGCCCTCGGCAAAGATCGTGTCGAACGCCAGGCTGCTCTTGCCCGAGCCCGACAGCCCCGTCATCACGATCAGGCAGTCCCGCGGGATCGTGAGATCGACGTTCTTCAGGTTGTGCTCGCGCGCCCCCCGAACCCGGATCTCCCTCGCCGGTGCCGGTGACTTTCGCGGCTTGAGTTCCATGTCAGCGTGCGCAGGGTTCGCGGCGGTCACTGGTTTCCTCCGTGGCCCCACTGTAGCCGCATGACTAACAGGAGTCTAACGGATGGGGCGCGTCCCCACCAGGAGCGGAGGGCTCAGAGCGGCTTCCCGCACTCGGGGCACTTCACGCCCCGCAGCGAGTAGCCGCACGGGCAGCGATGCTCCCTCGCGTCGATCAGGCGGCTGGCGAGTTCGAGCGCCGTCCAGCACAGCAGGCACGCCGCGGCCAGCAGCGTCCCGGCCCAGATGTCCGTCTGCCCGAAGTTCGCGTACCACCCCATGTTCAGACGCACGAACACGAACGAAAAGGCCGCGGCGAGCAGCCCCGCGACCAACAGCCAGTGCCTGTGCTTCATGGGAGCCTCCCTAGGGAGCTGTGGCGGGCTGGGCGGGCGGCTTCTGCGTGGCGGCCTTCCTTGCCGCCTGCAGGAACCCCAGCAGCACCAGCCCGATGGCGATGCCGATGAGGTAATACGCGAGCCGGCGGCCGAAGCCCTCTTTCCACGATCCGCCGGTCTGCATGGCTGATCCTAGTGACGCCCGGTCGAACCAAACCCGCCGACGCCTCTGGCCGTCTCGTCCAGGTCAGCGACAAGCTCGATCGACGCCCGAACCACCGGCGCGATCACGAGCTGGACGATCCGCATGCCGTGGGTGACGGTGAAGGCTTCCTTGCCGTGGTTGATCAGCGCGATGCGGAGCTCGCCCCGGTAGTCGCTGTCGATGGTCCCCGGCGCGTTGGGCACGGACAGGCCGTGCTTGGTCGACAGCCCGGACCGGGGCCGGACCTGGCCCTCGAACCCCGCGGGGATCGCCAGCGCCAGCCCCGTTGGGATGACCGCGATCGCGCCGGGCTGAAGCGTGACGGCCGCGTCGGGCAGGCAGGCGTGGATGTCCATGCCCGCGGCGCCCGCGGTCTGATAACCGGGCAGGGTCGCGCCTTCGTGGAGCTTCTTGACCGCCAGGCGAACAGTGCTCATGCCGTCCGGCTCGCTGCGTACGCCGCGGCGACCGTCCACGTCCCCGACGTGCGGCTTGGGACGCGGACCTCTACGACGGGTCCGCCGGGGCGACCCTCGGCCTCTGCCAGGATTCGATCGTAAGTTTCGATAAGACGGCGGGTTGTGACGATGGCCTGCTCCACGCTGCTGGCACCAACCACCCTGCGGAAGAGGTCCGGACGCCCGCCCTGCGCGAGGGCCTCCTGCGACTCGAGCAAGGTGCTGAGCAGTTGCTCGGCCTGCGAGCGGGCCGCGAGAGTCTGACTCAGAATGGCTTGGCGGTCACTCATGCGGTCGGTCTGGCCGGGTCAGAATGCCCGATCCATCATTGGGAAGTCTATCACGCGAGTTGAACACTCCGCAACGTGCTAGGTTTGGTATAAGTTCGGGCTCCGGTTCACCCCGGCCGCGTCATCTCAGGCACGTGCCGCCGGATCATCTCTATGACGGGTCCGGGCGACGGGCTGGAGCGGACTGCGGAGAGGTCGGCCACCATCGCGGTGGCATCAAACTCCGCCCGAACCGACGCCGCGAGGGCCAGAATGCCCGGGTAGGGCGTAGGGAGCAGCCCCTCGGCGTCATACGCAAGTTCCTCGAAGAGTTTCTCGCCCGGCCTTGCGCCCGTGAAGAGCACGTCGATCTCGCGCCCTGTGAGGCGCAGCGCCGGGCCCGCCCGCCCCGCCGCCTGGCCTCCCGCGGGCCCCCCGACGCGCGGCTCAAAGCCATGCAGCGCCACAAACCGCTGCGCGAGGTCGAGAATGCGGATGGGCTCGCCCATGTCGAGCACAAAGATCGTGGGCTGGGGCCCGGCGGAGGTGTCGTGGGCGTCGATGGCGCCGGCCTGGATGACCAGCGTCGCCGCCTCGTGGATGGTCATGAAATACCGCGTCATGCGCGGGTCTGTGACGGTGATGGGCCCGCCCTCGGCGAGCTGGGCGCCCCAGATGGGCAGCACGCTGCACGCCGAGCCCAGCACGTTGCCGAACCGCACCATCGTGAAGCTCGTCGTCGGGCCGGGCCGGCCCCGCGCCAACGCGTTGCAATGCTGCACGTACATCTCGGCGAGCCGCTTGGTCGCGCCCATCACGCTCGTGGGGTTCACCGCCTTGTCCGAAGAGATCATCACGAACCGCTCGGCGCCCACCGCCAGCGCCGCATCGGCCACGGACTTGGTCCCGAACAGGTTGTTCGTCACCGCGTGCGAGGGGTGGTCCTCCATCAGCGGCACGTGCTTGTGGGCCGCGGAGTGAAAGATCGTCTGAGGCCGCAGGCCCACAAACTGGCGCAGCGTGCCCTCGGCATCGGTGATGTCGTGCAGCAGCGCCTTGCGGGGCAGGTCGGGGAAGCGCCGGGCGATCTGCCGGTCGATCTCGAAGAGCGCGTTCTCGGATCGCTCCGCCAGCACGAGCTGCGCGGGCCGGAACGTCGCGGCGATGCGGCAGATCTCCGACCCGATCGAGCCCCCCGCGCCCGTCACCAGCACCCGCTTGCCCTCGATGACCCGCGACACCGCACGGCGGTCGATGCCATAGGGCGTCCGCCCGATCAGGTCCACCATGTCGATGGCCGGTCCGGGAAGGCCGGGGCGAGACGCGCCTGCCGTCGCCAGCATCTCCGTCAGCGGCGGCACCGTCCGCTCAGCGATGTGCAACTGGCGGAGCTGCGCCCGCAGCTTCAGCGTCGCCGCGGGCATGCCCCCGGGGATGGACACGATGGCGGCGGAGAAGGGCTGTGCCGCGTGCAGCCGGGGCAGGTCTTCGAGCGAGCCCAGCACCGGAACGCCAAGAGAAGCGACGACGCGCTCCGGCACGGGCTCGGGCCCTGCCAGCAGGCACCCCACCGGCGCCGGCGCGCCGGGCAGACTGGAGAGATGAGCCGCGAGCCCAGCCACGCTCTCCGGCGTCCCGATGATGATCGGTCTGGCCCACACGGGGTCGACGGGCGATTGGGCGGCGGGCGTGGCAGCGGTTGCGGGCATGAGGGTCCTCTGCATCGCTCTATCGGCCCGGAGGGCAAACAGGGGTGAGGAAGCGGGGGGGCTAGAGCGCTCGCGGCATACGACGGGTGGCCCTGCTCGGGTGCCGTGATTCGGCGTCTTCGCCGAGCCACGACGAGCCCGGCCCAACGGCGGCCGCCGAGCAACCCCAACCCCCGCGGCGCGGTACACTGAAGGCGAATGCCCGCGGCCCGACCCAAGCCCATGACCGCCGCCGCCGACGGCTCGCCGCCGGTGCCGGTGTGGCGCACTGGGGACGTCGTCAAAGCCCGCCGACCCCAGTGGCACGTCAGAACAGGAGAGGGCGTGCCACGCCAGCCGGGGGGCAAGTGAGTGCCGTCCGGGTTGACTACTACGGGAAGGACTGCATGTGTCGTATGGAGCGATAGAACCGAACGACAGTAAGCACAAGCAGGGACTCGTGTGCTTACTTGTCATCGGGTTCGCCGTGTGTGTGTGTGTTGCGGGTGGAGTGGAGGTTCGTCTGCTCGTCCGCGGGGCAGGCTACCACCGGACAGAGGGCACGCTCGAGGCCTTAGAAC
>Ga0154020_10000962_pt1 | contig 35525 bp, 26 predicted proteins | sample Klosneuvirus_201_FD_109709 | JGI IMG/M metagenome (GOLD analysis project Ga0154020, IMG submission 109709) | Active sludge microbial communities from wastewater, Klosterneuburg, Austria - Klosneuvirus_20160825_MG | ecosystem: Engineered > WWTP > Aerobic digester > Activated sludge | place...
CATTGAGTACAGGGCCGCTCGTCAAGCTCGCATCAAGACCGCGTCCAGCCGCCGTATATGTTCCGAGCACGATGTGTGCCGCGACTCTCGGCTTGTTCGCCGAGACGCTCGCGCGATCCTGCATCGCGATCACCTTCGAGCCGGGTCCGACGCGCATTCCGTGCGCGCGCGTGATTCGCCGTCGCAATCACTGCGCGGCTAGTGCCACGTCGGCGGACCGCGATCGTGCCGCGTGACTATCTCGTAGCCCGCCGCAGCAGAACGAGCAGAGCGAGCGCGACCCATGTGTTCCTCGCGCGTGAGATGCGCGAAGTGATGATGGCGGGTGTCAGTTTCGATCAACGCGGCGAATGCATGCGCGCTTCGGGCAGCCGGCGCGGCCGGCGACGCAAGATCGCTCGGCTGAACAGCCCGAAGACCGCGAGCACGAGCAGCATCAGGCTGATCGTCGAGCCCGCGTCGAATACGTCGTGCGCGATGAGCGTCCCGAAGACGATCGGGATCATCGCTCCCACGATCACGAGGTAGATGCCTCGCTCCTCGTGCTCGATGTCGATGTCGTCGTTCATGGCTCCTTTGTACAGGCGGCCGTATCAAGATCCCGTCAAGGACGCCTCAAAGGCGTGTCCCGATGCCGTCCACGCTCGCTGTCACAGCTCCAGCTGTGCGCCCACCTCGAGAACCTGGTTCGGCGGGATTTGGAAGAACTCCGCCGCTGGGCGTGCATTGCGGTGCATGATCGCGAACACCCTCTGCCACCCTCGTCGAGGGACCACGGATTCCCGGCCCACGAAGTACGTCGCGTCGGTAATCGTCACGCCGCGGGTGCTGGCGAGGGTCAAGAGGGCAGGGATATCGGGGCTCTGCATGAACCCGTAGCGACCGATGACGCGCGTGAATCCGTGAGCGAGCGCGGTGACCTCGAGACGCTCGGCGCGCGATACGTGAGGAACGTCTTCGGTGACGACGCTGAGGAGGATGACGCGCTCGTGCAAGCTCTTCGCGTGCTTCAGGTAGTGCAGGAGGGAGAGCGGCGCACCGTCGGTGTTGCTCGTGAGAAAGATGGCGGTGCCGGGGACGCGCGTGGGCGGCGATAGACCGAAGCTGTCGAGGAACGCGTCGAGCGGGAACATGCGCGCGGCCACGCGGCGCGCGAGGAGGCGGCGGCCAGCCGCCCACACGAGCATCAGAGAGAGCACGCCTCCGCCGATGGCGAGAGGCAGCCATCCACCGTCGGGAATCTTGACGGCATTGGCAGCGACGAACGCGAGATCGATCGTCACGAACAGCACGACGAACGGAACCAGCGCGAACCACGGCCACTGAAATCGACGGCGCGCGACAAATGCGAACAGCACCGTCGTGATCGACATGGTCCCCGCGACCGCGAGACCGAATGCAGCCGCGAGCGCGCCCGACGAACGGAACGCGAGCACGAGCGCGATCGCGGCGGCCATCACCACCCAGTTGAACCCCGGGATGTAGATCTGTCCCTTCTCCTCCGCGTTCGTGTGAACGACACGCGTGCGCGGCCAGTAGCCGAGCTGGATCGCTTGGTTGGTCAGCGAGAATACGGCGGTGATCAACGCTTGCGATGCGATCACCGTCGCTGCGGTCGCGAGAACGACGAGGGGAACGAGCAGCACCGACGGAGTCGACGCGTAGAACGGTCGGGTCGCGGCCGCGGGCTGCGCGAGAAGATACGCACCTTGGCCGAGGTAGCTGAGCACCAGCGCGGGGAGCACGAGCGAGAACCACGCGATGCGGATCGGCCGGGCTCCGAAGTGACCCATGTCGGCATAGAGCGCTTCGCCGCCGGTGAGGCACAACACGACGGCACCGAGGATCGGGATCCCGTGGAGGCCGTTGTCGACGAAGTAGCCGATCGCGTATCGCGGGTCGAGCGCGAGGAAGATCGAGGGATCGTGGCGGATCGAGGCAGCGCCGAGGATCGCGATCACGACGAACCACAGCGCGAGGATCGGACCGAACGACCGGCCGACGCGGCCCGATCCGAACCTCTGCACCATGAACAGACCGACGAGGATCGCGATCGTCAACGGCACGACGAGGTACTCGAGCACCGGTGACGCGAATGCGATGCCTTCGACGGCAGACAACACGGAGATGGCAGGGGTGATGACTCCGTCGCCGTACAGGAGCGCGGCTCCGAAGAGACCGACGAGGATGATCGGCGCAGCGAATCGGCGGCCGGTTCGCGCGCCGGTGAGCGCGAGCAGCGAGAGGATGCCGCCTTCGCCGCGGTTGTCGGCGCGCATCAAGAACACGACGTACTTGATGCTGACGACGAGCACGAGCGACCACAGAAACAACGAGACGACCCCGAGCACGTGGTCGCGGGACGCCGTCACACCATGCGGACCGACGAATGCCTCTTGCAGCGCATACAGCGGGCTCGTTCCCAGATCGCCGAACACGACACCGAGCGCCGCGACTGCGAGTGGCAGCGTGCGGTCCTGCGGTTCACTCACGCGTCAGAGATAATCTGCCTTCCGTGTTCATGATGGTCGTCGAAGCGGAATTGACGTGATCTTGATCCGCGAACGCGATCTTGATCCGTCCTTATCGTGAATCCCACCTGGGGCCGTGCATGGTGTTCGCACATGCGGTCCTCCTTCGATGACTGGGTCTTGATCCTCGCGCTCGTCGCTCTCGGAATTGCGATGCTCGGCACGGCGCTCTCTCACGACATCGTCGCGCCCGAGCTCGCGCTATCGGTGCTCGTCTTCGCGGGCGGGACAGCGCTCACCGTTCAACGCCTGGTGGCGTGGCGGCGCGCGCGACGTCGAAAGCGATCGCCAACCCAACAGCACGATATGTCGTGGGTTTATCGGTCTTGATGCAATCTTGATACGGCTCTTTACGCGGCCTTGATCCAGCGATGGTAACGGAAGGGGCAGAGGCCCCTCGGGGATCATGGAAGCCAACGCTGCCGTACCGGCCGAGAAGAACGCCGGTAGCGATGTCGCTCACCAAGCGCCTACCGGGCGCAAAGCGATCATGCTCGCGTCGCTCGGCGCGCTCGGTGTCGTCTACGGCGACATCGGCACCTCGCCGCTCTACGCGATGAAGGAGTGCCTCGCATTCCCGGGGTCGCCGCATGCCATCGTGTCCACGCCAGAGACGCTCGCCGCGAACGTGCTCGGCGTGCTCTCGCTCATGTTGTGGGCGCTGATCCTGATCGTGTGCGTGAAGTATCTCGGCTTTGTCTTGCGCGCCGATAACAAGGGCGAAGGCGGCATCCTCGCGCTCGCGGCGCTCGTCGAAGACAGCGGGAAGAAGACGCGACGCGGCCTGTCGGTCGCGCTTCTGTTGGGCCTGTTCGGTGCGGGCCTGTTGTTCGGCGACGGCGCGATCACCCCCGCGATCTCGGTGCTCGGCGCGATGGAGGGTCTGTCGGAACAGAGTCCCGCGCTCAGTCACCTGGTCGTCCCGATCACGATCGCGATCCTCGTCGGTCTGTTCCTCGTGCAGCGCCACGGCACCGGCAAGATCGGCATCGCGTTCGGTCCGATCATGCTGCTGTGGTTCTTCGCGATCGGCGCGATCGGCATCTACTGGACGGCGCAGGTGCCAGAGGTGCTCTACGCGATCGATCCGCGGCACGGCATCTCGTTCCTCGCGACCCATGGCGTCCATGGCTTCCTGCTCGTCGGTCTCGTGTTCCTGGTGGTCACCGGCGGTGAAGCGCTGTACGCAGACATGGGGCACTTCGGCAAGAAGCCGATCCGGATCGCGTGGTTCGCCGTCGCGCTGCCGGGCGTGGTGCTGAACTATTTCGGCCAGGGTGCCCTGATGATGTCCCATCCGCCGGGGTCGATCTCGAATCCGTTCTACGCGATGGTCGAAGGCCCGTTGCTCGTTCCGATGCTCGTGCTCGCGACGATGGCCGCGATCATCGCGTCGCAAGCGCTGATCTCCGGCGTGTTCTCGCTCACGCGACAGGCGATGCAGCTCGGCTTCTGGCCGCGCGTCACGGTCGTGCACACGAGCGCCGACACCGAGGGCCAGATCTACATCCCCGAGATGAACTGGCTACTCATGCTCGGCTGCATCGTACTGGTGCTGCAGTTCCGCACCTCGTCGGGGCTCGCTGCCGCATACGGCATCGCGGTCACCGGCACGATGGGCATCACGTCGTACTTGTTCTATCTCGTGTGCCGCAATCGCTGGGGCTGGTCGCAGCCCAAGGCGCTCGCGTTCCTGGTCCCGTTCCTGCTGATCGATCTGACGTTCTTCGCATCGAACTCGGCCAAGATCCTCGACGGTGGCTGGTTCCCGCTCGCGATCGGCGTGTGCGTGTTCGCCGTGATGACCACGTGGTGGCGCGGGCGCGTCGAGCTCTCGAACCTGATGGACGTCGGGACGATCCCCGAGGATCTGTTCCTCGCGGACATCAGCGCGAACCCTCCGCCTCGCGTGAAGGGCACCGCGGTGTTCATGTCGTCGACACCGAACGGCATCCCGAACGTCCTCATGCATCACCTCAAGCACAATCAAGTGCTGCATCCGCAGGTGGTGCTGTTCTCGCTCCACACGCAGAACGTGCCGTACGTCGATATCGACAAGCGCATCGAAGTGAAGGACCTCGGCAACGGGTTCTTCCGCGTGCTCGCGCAGGTCGGCTTCATGCAGACGCCGGACGTTCCCAAGCTCCTCTCGCGCTGCAAGAAGTTCGGCATCAACACCGACACGATGACGACCACGTACTACCTCGGACGCCAGACGCTCATCACGAACGGCAAGGTCAAGGTCGCGCGCTGGCGCAAGATCCTGTTCGCGTTCCTCGCCCGCAATGCGCGGCCGCCGAGCGCGTTCTTCAATCTGCCTCCGAACCGCGTCGTCGAGCTCGGCTTGCAGATCGAGCTCTAGCTCACTCGACCGTCACGCTGCCAGCCGACGCGCGGATCTGATCCGGCGTCGCGTGGAAGGTCGCTTTACACGTTCGCGCGGTACACGACGAGATCGTCGCTCTGCCCGCCACGCCGCGAAGGCGAAGCGTCATGCCCTTCGCGAGGCCGCGGTCGGTGCCCGCGGCGATCACGACCTCGACTCCGTCGGCGACCGCTTGGATGTTGATGATGCGAATCGTCCCGAGCGCGGCGGACGGTCCCGCGGCTCCGGTCGGCTGGCAGGTGGGCGTGCGGACCTTCACGCCGCGATAGACGCAGTTCGCATCGGGAGTCACGCCGACGACGTCGGGGATCAACGCTGCCGGACACTCGCTACGCCGCCAGCTCGGCGGATTCCCCAGGATCTCGCGACGGCATTGCAAGGACTCGGTATCGAGCCGGTACCGCTCGCGCCCGATCGTCACCGTGGTCTGCGCGGGTAGCGTCACGTTCGGTCCGTCGGGCGGACACGGCACCGAGCCTTCATCGAACACCGTGCGCGACGTTCGGCCGCGCATCGATCGCTCGTAGACCAAGTAGCAGCCGCGGCCCGCGTAGGGTTGGACGATCAGCGCACCTTCGATCGGCACCGCGGGTTCGGACTCCGCGACTGGCTCGGGCGGCGAGCGCAGCGCCGGTTCCACCGGCACGAGCCGCTCGGCGGGGGTGAACGCGGGCGCGGGTTCGGCCGGCGGTGGTTGGCTCCAGCAGGCAGTGACGACGAACGGAGCCGCGAAGGTCGTGCGCCTGCGCATCATCTGGCGAGCGTACCGTGACTACGGTCGTCCGTCGGTGGGATGATGGGGTCGTGCTGGGTGCTGCTCGTGTCGTCGTGGGCATGTTCGCCCTCGCTGCGTGCGGACGCGTGCACTTCGACGAACACGAGACCGATGCCGGTGTTTCGCCGTGGGGCGTCCCGGTGACGCGGTCCGAGCTCCGCGGTGACAGGTCCAACGAGGATCCCTCGGTGTCGTCCGATCGACTCACGATCGTGTGGACGTCGCAGCGGAGCGGCGGGCTCGGATCGTTCGACATCTGGATGGCGACGCGCACCGCACCGATGGCGGCGTTCGAGAACGTGCGGAACCTCGTCGAGATCAACAGTGCTCAGCACGAAGGTAGCCCGGAGCTGTCGGCCGACGGTCTGACGCTGTCGTTCGCGTCGGAGGTGAATGGCGCGTCCGAGATCTACCGGTCGGTCCGTCCGACGCTCTCGTCGACGTGGGGAGCTCCGCTGCGGGTGGACGACCTATCGAGCGCGATGCAGGACTACGAAGTCGCGATCGCTCCCGACGAGCTCACCGCGATGATCAATCGCGAGGGAGACTTCGTCGAGCTCACGCGCGCGAATGTCACCGCGAGCTTCGGAGGGGAGACCGTCCATCCCGAGCTGTACGTCGCGGACGGCGACGCATCACCGACGATCGATAACGGTGCGCGGACCATCTACTTCCACTCGGGCACCATTCGAGACTTGTACGTCGCGCGGCGTACGCCGGGAGGGACGTTCTCGGCGCCGGTTCCCGTGGTGGAGCTCGACACCCCCAACAACCGCGAAGCCGATCCGTTCATGTCCGCGGATGATCGCTACTTGGTGTTCAACTGCGAGGTCGACATCTGCGAGGTCGAGCGCGAGTAGCGCGACGTCAGGCTTTGTTGCGTGCTTCGGTCGGTGTCTTGCCGGTCCACCGCTTGAACGCACGAGAGAAGGCGGACGCGTCTGCGAAGCCGACGGCGAGCGCGATCTCGCGGATCGCATAGGGGCCGGCGAGGAGCGCTTCGGCGCGCTCGCGCTGGAGGTTGGCGAGGAGCTCGTCGAACGAGGTCTTCTCGTCGGCGAGGCGGCGGCGCAGCGTGCGCTCGCTCGTGTCGAGGCGCGCGGCGATTTCGACGATCGTGGGAACGCCGTCGGGCAGGGCTTCGACGATCATGCGACCGACCTGCGAGGCGAACGATTCTTTGTCGGCGTTACCGACCGCCTTCTCGAGCTGCTCGATGATGAACCGCTCGACGAACGGGTCGGCGGCGTCCGGCTTCTGGGTCAAGTACGAGACGGGAAGGACGACCGCGTCCTCGGCGGCGTTATCGCGGATCGGCGCGCCGAAGTGAGCGGCGTGATCGGCGAGCTCGGCGGGGGCGAGTGCGGCGAGCGAGTGACGAAGACGCACTTCGCGAACGGTCGTGGGCGTCGAGATCTGGCGCGCGACGCTGACGAACGAGGCGAGGATTTGTTCGTTCGCCATGCGCATGCCGATCGAGCGCTCGCCGTCGCGGGTCCAGGTCATGATCAGATCGTCGCCTTCGGTACGCATCGACCACACGCCCGAGTCGGTGAGGAGATCGTGGTAGCGACACATCCGGCGGAGCGCGATCTCGTTGGTGCGCGAGACATACCCGGCGATGCCGAACGCGCCGTACCGATCGAAGCGCGCGGCGGCGCCGACCTTGATCGGGAGCGAGGTGGCGCGTCCGGTGCGAGCTGCGATCTCCCAGATGCGATAGAGGTTCTCGATCGGGATCCGTTCGTCATCGGGATCGCCGAGCAGCGGGACGAGCGACTCGCGATCGGCGCCGAGTGCCACAGCGGCTTCCGCGATTCCGACGGGGATATTGCGAACGATCGTTCCCGGAGTTGTCATGTGCGACGCCACCTGCGGCTGAGGTCGACTTCTGCGCGGTACTCCTCGAGCATCGCGGTGCGTTGAGCAGGAGACCAACCGTGAATCGCGCCGAGGATGTCGGCGGTGCGTTCGGCCGCGCCGAGGCCCTGGTCGCGGCTGACGAGGAGCAGCGGCACGCGGCGACCGAGAACATCCTCGACGGTACGCGCGAGATCGTGCGTGGCGGCGAACTCGACCTCGGCCCACACGTACGGCAGTTCGCGATCGATGCGCTCGCGGAGCTCGCGAGCTTCGGTCATCCGCGCGGCGATCAGCGGAGCGCGCATGCCGTAGACGCCGCACAGGTGCGTGGCGGTGTCGACATCGAGGCCGCTGTCGTCCATCAGCTTGCGACCGATCTCGGCGACACCTTCGAGCGATAAATTCACGAGCCCGACGGCGCCGGGGAGCGGTCGCGCTTTCGTGGACGCGCGCGGGACATCGATCGGCTCCTCGAGCTCGCGCATGAGCTCCATCGTCTTGTCGACGGCCTCGCGTGCCATGCGGCGATACGTGGTGAGCTTGCCGCCGGCGATGATGACGAGGCCATCGTTGCGCGAGAACACCTCGTGCTCGCGGGAGATCTCGCTCTCGTCGACGTTCGGCGGCGCGGCGATCAGCGGACGCAGGCCGGCCCACGTGGAGATGACGTCGTCGACGGTGAGGTTCGCGCCGGGGAAGTAGCCGTTGCCCGACTCGCACAGGTACTTCACGTCGTCCATGTCGGCGGCGACCTCGTCGGCGCTACCGACGAAGTCCGTGTCCGTGGTGCCGAGGACGGTGCGCTCGCGCCACGGGATCGCGAACATCACGCGGCCGTCGACGGGAGAGATCAGCGTGATCGCGCGTGCGAGCGGTAGGCGCTCGCGCGGCAGCACGATGTGGACGCCTTTGGTGCGACGGAGCAGCGGGCGCTCCATCGGAATCTCGAACCGACGGATCATCTCGTCGGTCCACGCGCCGGCGGCGAGGATGACGACGCGCGCCGTGACGAGCGAGGTGGTGTCGGTCAGGCGATCGCGAACATGAACGCCGGCGATGCGACCGTTCGCGGCGCGCTCGAAGCGAAGCACCTCGGTATACGTGCGGCAATCCGCGCCGAGCGTGCGCGCATCGATCGCGTTCTCGAGAACGAGGCGCGCGTCGTCGGTGGCGCAGTCGTAGTACTCGAGTGCGCCGCGTAGACCTTCGGGCTTGAGCTGCGGCTCGAGCTGGAGCGCCGCTTTGCTGCCGCGAAACGTCTTGTGCATCCGCGGTGCGCGGAACAGCGCCAGTGAATCGTAGATCCACAAGCCGACGTTCATCAGCTCGAGGCCGGGCTTCGCACCCTTGTAGATCGGGATCAGAAACGGCAGCGGACGCACGAGGTGCGGTGCGACTTGCGTCTGCACGCGGCGCTCGCTGACGGATTCGAACACGAGCCCGATCTCGCCTTGCTCGAGGTAGCGCAGACCACCGTGAACGAGCTTGCTCGACTTCGACGACGTGCCCGAGGCGTAGTCGCCTTTCTCGAACAGCGCGACTTTGAGTCCGCGCAACGCAGCGTCGCGCGCGATGCCCGCACCCGTGATGCCGCCGCCGATGACGATGATGTCGAACGCGGGAGCAGTCACTTCGGTTTTCCAGCGGGATTGACGTTCACGGACAGAACCTCGAAGTAGGCGAGCGCGCCGAGCAGCGTCGCGAGACTCGCGACCGTCGCCTTCTTGTCGACGTTGATGGAGATGCTCCGTTTCGCGAGCTCCGCACCGAGCTTCTTTACCTCGACCATCGCCGCGTTGCCCGTGTCATCGAGAGCAAGATCGACGCCACCCGCCGTGGGTTTCGACACGCGAAGCTCGATCGGGGCGATACCGTGTTGCGCCCACCCCGGCGGGCCCATCGACGACGTGACGGCGAGCACGACCGGCACACCCGCCGCGCCGATCGCATCGAGCACCGCGAGGGCTGGCAGGTTCGGGTGCGCGAAGATCGCGGCCTTCGTACCGCCGAGCTTCTTCACCGCGGCCGCGAGCTGCTTCACCGTGACGGACGTGCCGGGATACGGCTCGCCCTGCGGTAGCACGCCATTCGCAGCGAGCTTGGCGACGGGCATCGCACCGACGGTGATCCCGGCGGGCGTGATCGTGATCTGCACGGGCACGACATCGGGCTTCGTCACCGCGCTGTCGGGCAGCTTCACGCCGACGCCGGTCTGTGTGACCGCGGGCAGCGGGATGATGATCGGCTCGAGCACCTTCGCGCCGTCAGGTTGCGTCGCGGCCCATCGCGCGATGCGGTCGAGCGCGAAGTACGGCGCGTTCAAGAATCGTCCGTCGGGGCGCGCGCTGACTTCTTCGCCGCATTGTTGCGCGAGCTCGCGCCACGGCGTGCGCGTCTTGCTCGCACGTGCGTCGTCGAGCGCACCCATGAACCGGACCTTCGCGTTCGGGGTGCACCACGCCTTGCAGCCCGCCATCGTCGAATCGATCACCTTGCGGTTCGGACCGCCATCCTCCTGCAGCGTCTGCCAGTCGAGGATCGGCTTCCACTCGCCGCACGGATGACACGCATCGATGATCATCTCGATCCGCTTCGTCGGTGGCGCCGTCACTGCTTTCTCGAGCGCGGCCTTGCACACGGCCCAATCACCCTCGGGCGGTGGCGCGGCGTCGACGGGAATCGCATGATGCTCGACGCTCCACTTCGACGCGTCGCTCGGCGGCGGCGGAGGTGGCGCCACGGGGTCGGACTTCGGCTTGTCCTTGCACGCGAACAGGCCGCACCCGACGAGGAGGTACAGACCTGGGGCCTTCACCCGCGATCGACCTCGAGCCCGTACTTCTTGACGAGGCGGTGGATGTAGTTGCGATCGATGCCTGCCTCCGCGGCCGCGCGCGAGATGTTGCCGCGATGACGGGCGAGCAGGGCGACGAGGTAATCCCGCTCGAAGCTCTCGACGAGCGCGGCCTTGGCTTCCTTGAACGGCAGCTCGAGCACGTCGCCGCCGATCGGCAGCGGCGTGCTCGGGCGCTTCGTACTCTCGCTGTCGATGCTCGGCGATGACGGACGGCCGTCGCCGAGATCCTGCAACGCAGCATCGCCGAGCGAGAGCGCGCGCTCGACGACGTTGCGTAGCTCGCGCACGTTGCCCGGCCAATCGTGGCGCTGCAGCAAGTCGAGCAGCGTCGGTGATTGGGCGAAGCCACCGCGGCCCATGCGCTCGGCGAACCACGCGGCGAGCGCGGGGATGTCGGCCTTGCGATCGCGCAGCGGCGGCACGAACGTCGCGACGACGGCGAGCCGGTAGTAGAGATCCTCGCGGAACGTGCCGGCCTTCACCATCGCGCGCAGGTCGCGGTGCGTGGCGGCGATGACGCGGATGTCGACATCCACGGACTGCGTCTCGCCAACACGACGGACCTGGCGGCGATCGAGCACGCGCAACAGCTGCGGTTGCAGATCGATCGCGAGCTCGCCGATCTCGTCGAGGAACAGCGTGCCTTGGTTCGCGGCTTCGATGAGGCCCTGTTTGTCCGCGTTGGCGCCGGTGAACGAGCCCTTCGCGTGGCCGAACAGCTCGGACGCGATCAGCTCGTGCGGAATGGAGCCGCAATCGACGACGATGAACGGGCCCTTCGCGCGCTTGCTCGTGCGGTGAACCGCCTCCGCGATCGCTTCCTTGCCGGTGCCGGTCTCGCCCTGCAGCAGGATCGTGGCCTCCGTCGGGGCGGCCTTGCCCAGCAGCGCGAACAACCGGCGCATCGGCGTGGTGGTGCCGAGCACGTCGCCGAATCGATCGCCGTGCCACTCGCCGACCTCGACGTTCGTGTCGACGGGCTCGACGTCCATCTCCGTATGTTTGCCGAGGCGCAATCGCGCGGCCGCGTTGAGCACGATGCTGTTGATGCGAACGCCGCCGTGCTTGGATCCGTTCGTGGTGTCGAGATCGCGGATCTCGATGCCATCGCGGCGAACTCGAACCTCGAGGTGGTATCGCGACACGGTGGCGTCCGTGAGCACGAGGTCGTTATCGGTGTGCGTACCGACCATCGTCGTGCCCTCGTCCAGGGTGTGTTCCTTGCCGGCATCCGGTCCGGACACGACGCGCAACCGGAAGACTCGCTCCACCAGCATGCCGCTGGCGTCGTCGGTCAGGAGCTGAGTATGGATGGTGGACACCCTAGACGTTTGTACCGCGACGGCGTCTCAGCATCCATCCCAGCGCCACCCCAAGAACGATGGCGATCGGCGGCCGATCGCGTCCTGCATCGCAGCAACCGCCTCCACCGCCCATGTCGGGGTTCCCACCATCGGTTCCGATGCCACCGTCGTCGGCCTGCATCGCAGCGTCGTCCTCGACACTCGGCGCATCCGGGACGCCGGCATCGACGGGCGGGTCCATGCCTGGTTCGAGCACGACGGAGTTGAAGTTCTGCGTGCTCGACTCGACGATCGCGCACTGCTGCTTCGTCTTGTAGCCCGTCTTCTTCACGGTGAGGCACGCGAGCCGCGGCGTCACGCCGGTGAAGTCGTAGAAGCCATCGCTGGCCGTGGTCTGCATGCGGCCGTCGTCGAGCGTGACCACGGCGCCGGACAAGCGCGTGCAGTTCGTGATGCTGCCCGCGCAGACCAGGCCGACGAGCTCGCCCTTGGGCAGCGCGCCGTAGCGGATCGCGAGATGATTCGCGACGCGTCGCTCGACGCCATCGGACGGCATCGTCGCGAGCGTGCCATCGACGACCATCGTCGCCGAGCTGCCGCCATCGAGCGCCATCGCCATGTGCGCACCGCGCGCGTCGAGGAACGTCGCGAGCTCGGCCGACGTCATGCCGATCGATCCGCTTTGCCAGCCATCCACGGTGACGAGCCACATCGTGTTGCCGTCGGCGGACAACGCGACCGCCGAGCGCGGAGCGCGCTGACACGACAGCGTGACCGGATCGGCGCAATCGAACTGCGGCGCGACCGTTCCGGCGCGCACGAGCAACGGGCGTCCGCTGATCGACGCCTGCGTGCCATCGGGCAGATCGGCCGCGGTGACCACGATCTCCGGCGGGACGATCGTCGCGACGGTTCGCTCGCCGACGCGGCGCAGGTGCATCAAGGGCAGCACGTTCGAGTCCGCGGTGTTCGTCCACATCGTGGAGTCACCGAGCGCGAGCCCGCGCGGCGTGTAGTCGAGCGCCGCGAACGCGTCGCCGTTGATCGCGACCTGCGCCGTCATCCGGCTCGCATACGCGCTCGTCGTGATGCCTTTGTCGGCTTCCTTCGTCGCGTACACCCCGATCTCGGCCGACGTCAGGTCGACGCGAACGAGCACGAGCTTCGCGGGGATCGCCGAGTCGGTCCACCGCTCGAGATGGATCCCCGGATGGGGATCGCTCTGGCTCGTCATTGTCGGTGCGGCCGCGGCAGAGCCCGCGAGACCGACGACAATCGCGAGGACGCGGTTCACGCGCGCAGCATATCAGGCCTGCACTCCGGACGATCGCGTTTGCGATTGTGGGACGCTCGCGCCGAGGGAACCATGGCGAAGACCAAGGGTAAGAAACCTGCGCCCAAGAAGGCCGCACCCGCGGCGAAGGCGACCAAGACGAAGGCGGCCAAGAAGGCACCGGCCAAGAAGGCGCCTCCCGCGCCGAAGTCCGCGGCGCGAGGCAAGACACCGCCCGCCGACCCGGGCTGGATGGACGCCGGCAAAGGGCACGCCCTCGGGATTCGCGCGAACGACGACGGCGACTTGAAGCTCGTCGCGAAGAAGGACGACAAGGAGCTCGGCTCGGTTCCCAAGCCGCTCAAGGAATCGCCGGTCGGCGAGAAGCTCGGGGCCGCGCTCGACTTCCTCGAGGAGCACGCACGCACGTGCTTGCACACCGTGGAGACGTGGATGTTGCGTTCGTTGCCCGTGCCGCGCGGTGTCCTCGAGAGCGTGCTCCCCGACGAGAACTGGTCGCGCGTCTTGCGCGACGCGTGGGTAGTCGGCGTCGCCAAGGACGGCAAGGTCGATCGCGAAGCGGGTGGCTTCTTCCGCGGCGTCGACAAGCACAAGGGCATCGGCGTCGTCGATCGCGATGGCGAGACCACGTGGCTCGATACCGAGACCGTCGTCATCCCGCACCCGGTGGTGCTCGACGAGGTCGACGATCTGCGCGAGCTCGCGATCCAGGTCGGCGTGAAGCAGGGACTGTCGCAACTGTTCCGCGAGACGTTCGTGCCGCCGAAAACGCCGCCCGAGGATCCGCACTCGCTCGGGACCTACGCCGGCGGTGAGTTCGCGATGCTGTCGCAAGCGATCGGGCTCGCGAAGCGCCTCGGCTATCGCGTGTCGGGCGGTGCGTCGGTGTGCCGCGTGCTCGAGAACGGACGCTACGTCGAGGCGCGCTACTCGCTCGGCGATGGCGGCGATCCGATGTACGAGACCACGACGGGCGAGCTGTCGTGGGTCGACGACAAGCAGCGACCGATTCCCGTCGTCGACGTTCCCGCGATCGCCTTCTCCGAAGGCACGCGCATGGCATCGCTGATCTACGCGAAGCGCAAGATCGAGAAGGAGGGTAGCGATGAGTAATAACCGCGGACATCTCGTTCCCCACGATGCGATCGCGACGCTCGGTGCCGGTGGCATCGTCGCGCTCGGGGCGAAGCTCGCCGAGGATCAACGCTCGAGCCCGGTGACCGCGCGCGCGTATCCGCACCCGGCGCTCGACGCCGGCAAGGTGATCATCCGGCTCGAGCCGGACGCCGTCGCGGCAGGCACGGATGCGGAGATGGCCGCGTTTGGCTTCGGCGAGCCCGAGGTGTCCACACCGTTGGGCCAGGTTCGCTTCCGCACGCTCGGCTTCCCGGCGTGGGCGCTCGTCAACGAGCCGAAGAAGGCCAAGGCCGCGCTCGATGTCACCGACGAGATGCGGAAGGCAAAGCGGCTGGTGCAAGCCAAGCCCGGTCACGCCAAAGACGCGTTCGAGAAGATCGCGAAGACGCTGTCGCGCGGAACACCGCAGTTCTTGCCGTCGTTCTGGGAGGAAGTCGGTCGCGTCGTCGCGGATCAAGCGTCGTCGACGATGGCGGCGCAGTGCTTCGAGCGCGCGCGCCAAGCGGAGCGTGCGTACAAGCTGAAGACAAACCCCGAGGACACCGATGCGGTGTTCGTGGAGTTCGCGCTGCTCGGCGCGCTGAGTGCGAAGACGCTATCGCAGTACGCGAAGGATCTCGCGAAGACCGCGGGCGGCAAGGAAGCGTATCGCCGGTTCCGCGCGATCATCATCAAGCGCGCGCTCGGTGGCATGCCCCCGTACTCCGGGATGGGCAAGGATCTGCAGACGCTCGCGAAGGGCGCGGGGCTCGACGTCGACAAGGAAGCCGACGCGCTGGCGCTCGAGATGATCGAAGCGCCCGGGATCAACAAGGCACCGTCGGAGTTCTGGTCCACCTATCGCGACGCACTCGTGCGAATCGGCAAGGACAAGCCCGAGACGCGTGCCCGCTTGCGCAACTTGTGGCCGACGCCGAAGGGCGGAAGTCACGAAACGAAGAAAGAGTTCCAGAGCGAGACGTGGATGAGCGTCCTCGACGAGATCGGCGGACTGTCCGATCTGCCGGACGAAGGTCTCGGTGCCTGGCTGTCGAAGCTGTTCGAGTACGCGGGCAAGACCGCGCGCACCGAGGCGCTGCTCCGTCAGGTGGCGCCGCGGCTGATCGCGCTCTCGCAACCGATCAAGATCGAGACGCCGCGGCCGCGCTGGGGAAGCGATCTGAACCTCGATCTCGCGGAGCTCGCACTGTCGCTCGGCGTGCCGCTGTCCGACGACGTCGAGAACGATCGCTTCTATCCCGAGTCGATGACCGTCGACCCGGTGCTCGTCGCGGGACACGCGGTGTACGGCAAGCGCCTCGCGGCGGCGGTCGCCGACATGATGGGCGAAGCGGAGCACGAGCCACGCATGCGCGGGAAGCAAGGCTTCGTCGCCGCGCGGCGCATGTGGATCGAGGAGCAGCTCGCGAGCCTGTCCGGCAAGTCGCTGACCGCGATCACCGAGACGCTGCAGGAGCTCGATTCGAAGACCACGGCGGAGACGTTCTTGCCGTTCGCGGATCTACAGGACCGCTTGTCGAAGGTGGACCTCGCGGACTCGCTCGTGATGCATCTGCGCTCGGGCATCATCGACGAGCTCGGCTGGCCCCTCTACGAGGAGATCGTCGGCAAGCTCGGCGATGGTCCGATCCGGACCGGCGGCGCGTTCCCGGTGCTGACGGTGTGGTCGATGGCGAAGGTGTTCGCGCTCGATCACACGGGCGTTCGCGCGGAGCACGATGTCGTCGCGAAGCCGACGGAGTACAAGATCGAGCGCGCGTGGTTCTTCGGCGGAGAGCTCTGCATCGAGCTCGATCCGGAGAAGGGCTGGCAGAACATGTTCTATTGGGCCAGCGCGCCCAAGGAGTTGCACGAGCAGAAGGCGCACATCCGCACGTGGGGCGGCCAAATCCCGTACGCGTGGACGCTCCCCGATGGCAGCGTGACGATGGGCCACAAGGCGTTCCACGTCGGCGCGAGCGAGCTCACCGGCGCGATGGAGTTCATCAGCGACGGTACGGCGATGTGGCAGAAGGAGTACGGGCGGAAGCTGCGCCAGTTCGATCCGATCAAGAACGCGAAAGGGGTGGAGGACGGTGGGCCTGCGTGGCTCGCGCAATGGACGAAGGAAGGCTACGAGCTCGACGTCAGCGATTGCGCGATGCATCCGGCGCCGGCGGGGCTCGCGAGCTCGCCGCTCGGGATCGCGAACGGCCTGGTCGGTGTTCGCGCGCGCACGATCAAGGGCGAGCGTACGAAGAACGATCCGCGGCCGTATCAAGAGGTCGAGAGAATCGACGGGCGCACGTACACGGGCCTCACGACCGCGCGCTATCTGATCTCGTTCCCGGGCGATGACTCGCTTCGCGTGGTCACGACGGAGAGTGCGAGCAACAAGCGATTCATCGAGGGTGATGGACCCGGAGCGCAGCTCCACGATCCGACGGGCTCGCACGAGCTGGGCGAGATCAACGAGCACTTGTGGGCCTCGCGTGGATGGGGCGACATCCCGGTGCCACCGCTCGCGTTCTGGCACTACCTGACGCCGCGCGACGAGGCATCGAGCCGCGAGCTGCGCGCGATCACCACCGAGCAGGCACGAACGATCCTGGCCGCTGCCGTCGACGAGGTATCCGTGCGTGGTGGCGAGATGGCCACGACCCCGCGGAAGCTCTCGGCGTCATCGCTGCCGGCCACGCAGGCCGCGGTGAATGCAGCACTGCCACGCGTCACGCATCCGGCGATCGTCGCTGGCATCGTCGGTCACGCCGAGCGCGCGGCCGAGCTGCTCGTCAAAGCGCGCGAGATGGCGCGCGCGCGTCACAAGGACAACGCGGACCCGAGCGGTACCGCGCTCGTCGGTGCGGCGGGCATGGTCCGCAAGATGGCGATGGCGCTCGCGACGGGGAAGGCGACGAAGATCCTCGACTTCGACATCGATCTCGAGGACTGGCTCGTGCACCCGCGCGCGAACGTGATGCGCGCACTCTCGCCGCTGTCCACGGCGGACGAACGACGCAACGCACGCGAGATGGCGCAAGCACTCGCGGGGACGATCCTCGCGGACGATCTGTCGAAGCTGCGCTACTTGACGATCGAAGAGCCGGACGACTGGAGCAACGACTCCGACGAGTACGGCACGCTGACCATCGTCAAGCACGAGAACAGCGTGTTCGCGATCCACGAGGACAGCACGTGGGCCCTCGAGTACTCCACCGACGGCACGTTTCGCACGCCGCCGAACAACTGGAAGATCGACAAGACGACGAAGCTCGTCCGCGGCATCGGCACCGAGTGGGCGCAGAAGCTGCTCGCGTTGCCCGACGCGCCGATGGCGTGGGAGCCGGCGATGGCAGAGCGCACGGCGACGCGCGCGGACCTCTCGCTCGCCGAGGCGACGCTGCTGTTCCACGGCGCACCGAAGCGCAACGCGTGGGGCAAGGACTTCCTCGGGAAGCCAAACCGCGAGGTGCTCGGGCTCAAGCGCGACGAAGCGTCGGCGGCGAACGAGACGTTCAAGCCGATCAAGGACGACGACCTGTATCCGCTGATCGAGGCAGCGGTGCCCGACGACCCGGCGTTGCTGCTCGCGCCCGCCACCGACGGTGGATGGGCCGATCGCATCGGCGACGCGTGGAAGAAGAAGCACGGTAAGAAGACCAAGATCCCGCAGGACCTGATCGCGCAGGCGAAGAAGGAGCTCTCGCTCGGCAACGACCTCACCGAGATCCTGCCGCTGTTCGCGGGCGAGCTCGATCAGAAGTGGCTGCGCATCGACGATCGGCCGTTCCCCGTGATCGGGACGTGGGTTCGCGAAGGAGGTTACTTGACCCCGTCGCGCGCGAAGGAGATCGCGACGCTCGCCGCGTGGCTGTTCTTCGCGCGTCCGATCGGCTGTCCGATTCGCGCGGGTGTTCCCGCTGTCGTCGCGAAGCTGCGCGAGATGCTCTCGGATCCCAAGACCATCTGGAAGCTCGAGGAGCTCTACATCGACGACGACAGCGCGAAGGACAAGACGCGCGCGGCGGCGTTGATGAGCCTGGTCGCCGGCAAGAAGATCGACATGGACAAGTTCGGCGAAGACCCGGCGCTCGAAGCACGCGACGACGGCGCGATCATCATCGCGTCGTTCAAGAGCAACGTGCTCGCGGGCTTCCGTCCCGGCAAGCTCGATGGCCCGGGAGGCAAGGTCGCCGAGAAGCTCGCGCAGGCGATGTTCGACGAGGACAGCAATCCCGGCGGCGATCCGCTCGACGACATCAAGGTCGCGCAGTTGACCCTGTCGGACGACTTCGCGGCGCTCGGCTCGCGCGTCGAGGACACCGATGTACCGGCCGGTGGCTTCGAGGCAAACCCGGCAGCGTCGGCGCCCAAGCTCGTGGCGAAGGTGGCGAAGGCGGAAGGCATCTCGGCCGAAGCCGCGACGCTGTATCTGCAGCTGCTCGCGCTCGCGGAGCCGACGCAGAAGAACGTGACCGCGTGGAACGGCTGGACGTCGAAGCAGTACGCAGCGGCGTCCGCGGAGCTCGTGAAGAAGAAGCTCGTCGTCGAGGGCAAGCGCGAACGAGCGGGGCGCACGATCTTCATCAAGGGCGGTTACACGAAGGGCAACCGCGAGAACCTGCCGACCGAGGAGTGGAAGCTCCCGTTCTACGCGGGGCTCGATCGCAACATCCCGCACGAGCCGACGCATCAGCTGTTCGATCGCGCGTACAAGCGCATCGGTAGCGATCCGCCATAGCCTCAGCGCAGCGAGATCGTCTCGCAGGCGCGCACGAACTCGGGGCGCGGCGGCTCCTCGAACGTCTCGACGTTGCACGTCACGACGAAGCCCTTGCCTTCGACGGCCGACACGCCGACGTGCTGCGTGGCGTCCACCAGATTTCCCTCGACCATCTTGCTCGTGGTCGAAGTCCCGTAGGCGAACGTGCCCTTCCCACCGGCGATCGCCTTCTCGTCAGCCTTCGTCTTCACCCGACCGAGCACCTGCGACGACAGCTGTCCGTAGGCCGACTTGTCCGTCTTCGTCCACCACGTCACCGAGATGAACGTCCCGATGCCGGTGTGCTCGCCATCCTTCGCGAACCGCATCGACATGCTGCTCGCGCTCGTCTGGATCGGAGAGTCGGCGACGAAGTCCGCGGGGATCTTGATCGCGAACGGCGGATCCTCGTTCGTGAAGTCCTGCGTGCCGCCTGCGGCGGGTGCGGCCGGAGCTGGTTCCGCCGTCTTGGCTGCTGGCTTCGCCGCCGGGGCTGGTTCGCTCGGTTGGGCGACGGGCTTGTCGTCGGAGGTGACGGTGACCGTTTCGGTCTTCTTGCAGGCGGTGGCGGCGACGACGAACGAAAGGATGAACGCGGGAAACGAGAGCCGATGCATGAGGAATCTCCTGGGAAGTGAAGGGACGCGGACCCCTCGTGCAGCTCGTGCGCCGACCCGAAGCGGTGAAAAAGCCGAGTGTCGTGCCAGAACTGGCAATCGACGGGGGTGGCCGACTGCCAGATGCGTCACGGCTCGCCGAGGTAGCGGTACAGCGATCGCACGCTGATGCCCAGCTCGGCGGCTGCAGCGGCGCGATCGCCACCGCAGCGATCGAGGGCGGCGGTCACGTACTGCGTGATGAACGCGTCCCGCGCTTCGGCCAGCGGCCGGCGATCGTCGGTTCGCGTGGGTAGCGCGCGAGGTGGCGCGGCACGTGGGCGACCGTCGAGCGCCAGGTCCTCCGCGGTGACCTCTTCACGATCCGCCATCACGGCGGCGCGACGCATGACCGCGCGAAGCTCGCGCACGTTGCCCGGCCACGCATGCGCTTCGAGTGCGGCGATCGCGTCCTGGCCGAGCGTGCGGGACGGCAAGCGCAGCTCGTGCTCGGCTTGCCGCAGGAACAGACGGGCGAGCATCGCGAGATCACCTTCGCGAGCGGCGAGCGGTGGCAGCGCGACTTCCGCCTCGCGGATCCGGAACATCAAGTCCTCGCGAAACCGCCCTTCGGCGACCTCGGTGGGCAAGTGTTTGTGCGTCGCGCTCACGAGGCGAAAGTCGACTCGCCGCGCGACGGTGTCTCCGACGCGGAGGATCTCGCGCTCCTGTAGTGCGCGGAGCAGCGCGGCCTGCATCGGCAACGGGCAATCGCCGATCTCGTCGAGGAAGAGCGTGCCGCCGTTGGCAGCCTCGAGCTTTCCTGCGCGATCCGCGGTCGCGCCGGTGAACGCTCCCTTGCAATAGCCGAACAGCTCCGCCTCGAGGAGGCTCGGTGCAACCGCCGCGCAGCTCATCGCGACGAGTGGTCCGGGAGCACGTGGGCTCTGGAGGTGGAGCGACCGCGCGACGAGCTCCTTGCCACTGCCGGTCGGTCCGGTGACGAGCACGGAGAGATCGTACGGAGCGAGCTTCTCGATCGTGCGCCGAACATCGCGCATCGGTGGGCTATCGCCGAGGATCGTCGCGCTCGAGGGTGGCACGGAGTGCCGGCGAAGCTGGACGACGAGCGGGCTCGCCATCGCCGCGATCACTGCGAGCTCGGTGACGAGTGTGGCAGGCAACGGACGGCGAACATCGCGTCGCCCGACGAGGAGCGCGCCGACAACCTCGTGACCGAGCGGCATCGGTACACATGCGAGTGCACGGAGCTTGAGATTTGCCACCGAGTGCACCTCGGCGTAGCGCGCACCGACCGCGGCGTCGTCGAGGCGGATCGGATTCGCCGACTCGAGGACATCGCGCACGAGCGTGTCGGAGAGCAGGGCCGCGGCGTCGGCGAGCGGAGTGCCCGCGGAGCCGTGCGCGGCGATGACCTGATAGCCGCCTGCCTCGCGCGCCACGATCGCACCGCCGTCGGCCTCGGCCCAGCGAAGCGTCCATTCGAGGAGTGCGCGCATCGCCTGCTCCGGCGACTCGGCATCCGCGAGCATCGTCGCGAGCTCGGCGAGCGTCGAGCGAGATGCGGGTGGCGCGGCCGTGGCGCGTGGGGCGATGACGAGCTCGACTCCGTCGACGACGCGGGGTCGGCCGGCGACGAGCTCGAATCGTGCGTGATCCGCGCGGCGCACGAGCACCCATCCGGCGCGCCGATCGAGCACGGCCCACTCGGAGGGAAGGCCGGGGGTGCAAACGTCGCTCGCCGCGCTCGCGCCGATGCTGGTCAACTCGCGGATCAACGGAGCGCGGATCGACGTACGATCCGGCAGCGTGATGCGGAGCTCGAGCTCGGTTTCGTCGGACTTGTCCATCGATGGCTACGTCATCGGCGAGCGCCTGGGCGCCGGCGGATCCGGTCGAGTCTATCGCGCGAAGTCGCCCGCGGGCGATCTGGTCGCGCTCAAGCTTCTCGCGCCCGATGCCGAGCACGACGATGTGCGCGCGAGAGATCGACTGCGCCGCGAGATCAAAGCGCTCGCGAGCGTCCGGCATCCACGGGTGGTGGAGCTACTCGCGCACGGTGAAGACGAGGAGCTCGGTCCGTACCTCGTCACGCCGCTGCTCGTCGGCAAGACCCTGCGCGAGGTCCTCGCGACGTGGCGCCCGAGCCCGCCCGCGGCGATCGCGATCATCACCGCACTCGCCGGAGCGACCGCAGCGGTGCACGCGGCCGGCCTCGTCCATCGCGATCTCAAACCCGAGAACGTTATCTGCACCGATGACGGCCGGCTCGTGCTGATCGATCTCGGCCTCGCGCTCGGCGCCGGTCACACGCGGTACACCGAGGAGGGCGCGGTCGCCGGCTCGGCGCCGTACATGTCACCCGAGCAGATCGAGGGACTCGAGGTGACCGCAGCCGCCGACGTCTGGGCGCTGGGCGTCATGTTGCACGAGCTCGTCGTCGGCGAGCGCCCGTTCGCGCGTACCAGTGTGCGCGAGGAGGTCGCCGCGATCCTGGCCGGCGGCGCGCCGCGCATGGATCGCGTCGAGCGCCGCGTCGGACGCGAGCTCGCCGACATCGGAGCGCGCTGCCTCGCAGCGGAGCCAGCGCAGCGGTTCGCGACTGCCGCCGAGCTCGCGACCGCGCTGTCCGCGCTCGTGGCGGTGGACGATGCACTGCTCTCTCGGCTCGTCGGTGAGGATCGCGCCGCGGCCGAAGCGGAGCTCGTCGCGCGTGAGGTCGAGGGCCTCGAGAGAAAGGCAAAGAGCGCCAGCGATCCGTTCGTGCGTGTCCGCGCGATCGATCAGGCACTCGCGTATCGCCCGGGGGATCCAAGCTTTGCAGAGCTCGCCGCCGCGCTTGCGAAGCCGCGTCGTCGTCGGGTGTGGTGGATCGTTCGCTTGGTCGCCCTGCTGTTCATTCCGATCGTCGTGGTCGGAATCGTGTTCGGCCGTTCCGAGAACAAGACCACCCCGCCGCGCGATGCGCCGGTCGCGATGGTTCCGCTGGACGCTCCAACCACGCCGCCGGTCGATCCGAGCGGCGTGATCGATCTCGCGACCTGGACGGGCTTGCCGAGCGACGCGTTTCCCGAGGGCGACGCCCCGATCGATCAGAAGCTGCTCGATGCGACGAAGGTGCACGCCGGAGCACCGGCGCCCTGCCAGGCCCGCCGATGGGTCGAATGCGAGGCCGCGTTCACCCGCGAGCTCGCGGCGAATCCAAACGACACCGAGACGCTGCTCGCGCGCGGCCGGTTGCGGTACCGGCTCGGCAAGCTCCGCGTCGCGCACGACGATTTGCTCGCGGGGCTCCATCGCAACCCCGGTGATCTCGACATCGCGCACGAGCTCGCGCACCTCGCCGACTACCTCGGTCGAACCGACGACGCACGACGTGTGCTCTCGGCGATCGCGCGCGCGCGTCCCGGCGATGCGAACAGCTGGCTCGATCTCGCGCAGACGCAACCGGAGGAGGACGCGATCGCGTCGCTCGATCGCGCAGCCGAGCTCGCCCCGAAGGATCCGCGCGTCGTCGAGACCCGCTGCGTCATGTTCACGTACTACACGCGCGAGAACGCCGTCGACGTGTGTCGCGTCGCGACGACGATCGCGCCGAGCTCACAGAAGGCGTGGGCGCAGTTCGCGGTCGCGCTGAAGCGGAGCGGGGCGAACGACGAAGCGCTCGTCGCGATCGATCGCGCACTCGCGCTACGCCCGGAGGATCCACTCGCGCTCGCGAACCGCGGTGCGATCCTCGAGGCGCTCGGCCGCGCCGAGGCTGCGCTCGATGCGTTTCGTCGCGCGTGCCGGCTCGGGCACTCCGCTGCGTGCAGCAAGCTCGGCCCCAAGGCAGAGCACTGACTCACGGCATGCGCGGCTGGCGTCCGGTCTCGCCGAGCTTCGTGTTCGCGAGCACCGGCGGCTTGCCCTTGCGGATGCGCTTGATCACGCGGTCTCGCGCGTTCGCGATCACGTCGTAGAACGTCGGGATCACGAGCAGTGTGAGGATCGTCGACGCGAGCACGCCGCCGATCCTACACGGAGCCGTTACACAACGCTCTCGGAGCTGCGCCGTCCGAGGATGCGATCGATCTCCACGCCGAGCTGTTCGGCGGTGTACGGCTTCTCGAGGAAGGCTTCCGCACCTTCGGACAAGAGCTGCTGCGCGGCGGTGTGGTCGGTATAGCCAGAGACCAGCAACACCGGCACGGTCGACTGCTCGCGCAGTGCGTGGAACGTCGCGGCGCCATCGAGCTCGGGCATCACCATGTCGAGCAGCACGAGCGTGATCGCGCTCTTGTTCTGCGCCCAGAGCGCGAGCGCCTCTCTGCCGTTCGCGGCGGTGAGTGGCGTGAGCCCGATGCTCTCGGTGATCCGCGATGCGGCCTCGCGCATCGTCGCGTCGTCGTCGACGATCAGGACATGACCGCGGCGAACGCTCGGCTGGCCCGCCGCACGATGCGCGAGCTGCGGCAGCTCCTCGGTGATCGGCAGGAAGATGTTCACCGTCGTGCCTTCGCCCGGCGCCGAGCGAACCTCGATCGCGCCGTCGTGGGCCTCGATCGCGCCGTAGACCATCGCGAGGCCCAAGCCGGTGCCCTTCCCGATCGGCTTCGTCGTGAAGAACGGCTCGAACATTCGCTTCTTCGTGGCTTCGTCCATGCCCGAACCGGTGTCGGTCACGGACAGCTTCGCGTGCGTGACGGCGGAGCGCTCGACCACGGCCGTCTTGATCACGATCGTCCCTTCGCCGCCCATCGCATCCGCGGCGTTGCGGCACAGGTTGAACAACACCTGTCCGAGCTGCGCCGGATCGCCGTCGACGATCACGATCGGTCCGTCGATGCGCTCGATCGTGATGCCCTTGCCGAGCGTGCGCAGGAGCGGCGTCATGTCGTCGAGCACGCTCGCGAGCGGCAGCGGACGCCGCCGATACGCACCGCGCCGCGAGAACGCGAGGAGGCCACGGGTGAGCGCCGCGCCGCGCTCGGCCTCTTGCTTGATGCGATCGAGATCCTGCTGGACCTGCTTGTCGCGGGACTCGGCGCGTAGGATCTGTGCGAACGCGAGGATGCCGCCGAGGATGTTGTTCATGTCGTGTGCGAGTCCAGCCGACAGCGTTCCGACGGCCTCCATCCGCTGTGCGTGTACGAACTGATCGCGCAGCTGCTCGCGATCCGCTTCGGCGCGCTTGCGTTCGGCGAGCTCGACCTCGAGCGTCTCGAGCGCCGAGACGAGATGGTGCCGATGGATCTCTCCGCGGATCGTCGCGCGCCGCAGGACCATCTGCATCAGCACGCCGACGACCCACACGCCGATCACGGCCGTCATGAACACGCCGTTCGTGTGCGCGCGCAGCATCAGCGGCAGCGAGGTGAGCACGATCGGCAGACTCGCCGCGATCGCCCATCGCGTGTCGATCATGATCGGAATGCTCGCGAGCTCGATCATGAGCATCAGCGTGAGCGTCGGGACGTCGGTGAGGAATAGCGAGGTGAGCGTATTCACCGGAGGCAACAGCCAGATCAGCGCGCCGACCGCGTGCGCCTGCGCGACGGACAGCGTGTTCCGGCGCAGCGCGATGTAGAGCGCTCCGCCCGCGGCCAACGCGATCAGGTTCGTCGCGACGATCGGCCACGTGACGGGCACGCCGCTCGGTTCGCTGATCACGAGCGCGATCACCATGCCGACGAGGACGATCGGCAGGAACACGCGGATGCGTGCGACGGCGAGGAACTGCAGGCGCTCGGCGACCGCAGGCGAAGGCGTCGGCGAAAACAGCCATCCCTTCTCGTCGGCTGGCTCCGTCGGGGCGCTCAGTTTGCGATCACCGTCGCGCCCGCCTTTACAACCACGTTGGCAGGATGCGCGGGGTCGTCATGGCCGGGCGTGCCGACGACAATCACCTTGCGCGGTCCAACTTCGAACGCGACACGACGGACCTTCTGGCCCCCGAGCTCGATCAACTTGTTCGGACCCGCCTCGACGTACCCGAGCTCGATCTTCTCTTCGATCGGCGCGGTGCCCTTCTCGCCCACCTTCACCTTACGCGTCACTTTGCCGCCGGCGGCGCGCTCCGGTGTCGTCACCAGCTCGAGCGTGTACATACCCGGCGCGATCACGCACGTCGCGGGGACCTCGAGGTTCTGACAGTGGGACGCCCCGGCGACCGTGACCTTGCCGTCGAAGTTCTACGACACGGTGAGCGAGCGTCCATCGATTAGCTTCGCGTTGCGGACGAGGCCCGAGGCACCGCGGCCCGGCGTGAACGGCTCGATGATCGCGGGCACCTTGTTCGGCATCGTCAGCGTGAACCGCACGACCTTGCCCGCCTCGACGAGGACCTCCGCGGGTGTGGTGACGCCGGCGAGCAGCTGTCCGTTCTGGACAACCTGCGCACCTGACGGCTCGGAGGTCAGCGTGATCCGCGCGAGGTCGTCGCTGACCGACAGCGGTTGGATCAAGCGGGTCTCTTTGCCGGGACCGGGCACTTCGAGCTCGGCGGTCGCGGCCTGATAGCCGTTCTTCTTGAACGTCATCGTGATCATCGATCCCGCGAGCGCTGTCGTCACGACGAGTGGCGTGGTTCCCGCGGGCTTGCCGTCGATCTCCACGCTCGCGCCGGTGGGTACCGTATCGACGCGCACCGTCGGAGCGAGAGCGCGGAGCTCGAGCGTCACCTCGTTCGAGCCCGAGCGCGGCTGGATGACCGCCTGTCGCGATTCGTAGCCGTCGAGGCGCGCGACGATCGGATACGCACGCCCGACCTCGAGCTCGCGCACGACGAGCGTGCCGTCGGTGGCCGTCCCGGCGTTCTTGCCTTCGACCTCGACGAGCGCGCCTTTCGGCACGGTCTTGATCGTGATCGCGGTCTTGGCCACACCGAACAGGCGCGGCCATGCGGCAATGCCGACGAGCCCGAGCGTGGCGACGATCGCCGCGATCAGCACGTAGATGATCGCACGCGACTGCTGGGGAGCTTGTGGCCGCGCAACGCGCCGCTCGACGGGATGTCCCATCGGCAGCCGGCGCGACGGGCCCGTCGCGAGCCGACCCGCGGCATCGATCTTCTCGTTGAAGAAGCCGAACGCCTCGAGCTGCATCTTCGGCTGCTCGAGATCGAAGCAACACACGGCTTCGGTCGCGACACCCGGCAGCACGTTGAAGTAGACCGTCGACGACGCGTTCGTCATCAAGTACAGACCGAGCCCGGCGCCGCCGACCTTGCGATCGATCTGCTGCTCGCTGTGGAGGCACTTGTGTAGATAGCGCAGCACCGTAGAGCGCTCGAGCGTTCCGAACGCGTCGCGCACCGCGACGACGAACTGGCTCCCATCGCACGCGTACTGCACGACGACCTTCTGTTCGACGCGCAGCGAGATTCGCGTCTTCGTCGGGATCTCCGAGAAGATGTGCTTGCCCTGATCGTCGACGGGCGCGTCGTACAGAGCGTTCATCAGCATCTCGTCGATGCACTGCTCGATCGATTCGCGATACTTGCGCCGCACGCCCATCAGCTCGGCGAACTCGCTGATCTGCGAGATGCACAGCGACTTCTCCTGATAGTCGCCGACGAGGCACGAGTGGATCTGCGTGCCCCACAGGATCAGCTTGTCGACACCGAAGATGTCGCCCGACAACACGCGCGTCGCCATCGCGGACAACTGCCGCGAATCGAAGTCCTCGGCGACGAGCATGCCGGCGACGCGATCCGACGCTTGCATGATGTCGACGACCGCCGCGAGGTTCGAGCGCGGCAGGAGCGCGATCACGCGCGTGTCACCGATCAGTCGCTGCAGCAGGTCCGGCCCGATGCCGGCGATGTCGCCATCGAGGTGCACGACGACGAGCGCGGCCTGCAGTTGATTGCCGAGGCTCTCGAGGCTCGTATGCGAATCGACCGTGCCGCCCGCTGCCTTCAGAGCAACAGCGAGCTGCTTCCCGAACGCTTTGTCCGGAGCCACGACAATGATCCGTCGCGCGAGCACCCTGACCCAGCATACAGCAACGCTTAGATCACGACGCCATCGTTCCGAGCGAGCCACATCGTCGGCTTGAACACGGGGATGGCCTTTGGGGTAAGCACCGGGTTGCCGTCGGTCCAGAACGAACGAAACGCCCGTTTCTCGCCTGTCTTATAGAAGTGCATCAGGTAGGCAGAGTCACACGCGGCGAAGTCCGCGACCCACTGGTCGAGGTCGTGGATGCCGGCCTCGTGTAGAAGCTGGAGGCTGTACTGACAGGCCTCCGACTCGTACGCCGACAGCCGTGCGAGCAGCTCGTCGGTCCATTTGTCGGGCCGGAGGAACGCGATCTCTCGCAGGTCCTCCGACATGTTCCACTGCACGGTGTGCCCGAACAGATGGACGAGGACGAACAGCGCATCCTCGACCTCGATGTCGTAGTCGATGTGGATCTGCTCCCCATCGAGGTCGCCCGTGAACGGGTTCGGCACGTCTTTGATCCGCACCGGAATCTCCCAGCGATCTTCGATCATGCGTTCGACGCGATCGAAGATCTCCTTGAGACGGGTGGGTTCGAGACGGGACACGGTCACGTCTTCGGCGTGACGGCCTGTTGCACGCGGGCCTGCGCCAGCTCGTGCAACGTGCGCATCACGCTGTAGGCGGTCAGCTCGGCGAGGAGCTTGGTGACTTTGGCGTGTTGCTCGTCGGACAGCGAACCCTCCACGGCCTTCATCGCCGAAACGAGGTTCGCTTCCTGCGTCGAGAGCTCGCTCGCCTCGACGACGCCGTCGGCGAGCGCCGAGGCGAAGTGTTCGAGCTTGCCGACGTGCTCGTCGAGATCCGGGGTCGACTCGTCGCTGATCCAGCTGCTGCGTGCCATGGCTTTCTCCCTCGGGCTATTTACGTTCTTCTAGGATCTGTTTGATCGCGGTCAGCCGCTCCTGCAGCTTCTCGCGCCCGCCGTACTTGTCGAGCTTCTCTCGCTTGCTCGGCGGCAGGAACTCGATGTCGGTGCACTCGATGATCGCCGCGAGCTCCTGCGCCTCGCGCTCGAGCGTCTGCGTCGACGGCATGAAGCCCTCGAGCGCCTGCGCGAGCGCTGCCTTGGTGATCGCGCGCGATCCGCCGAGGAGCGACGTGCGATAGGCGCGGCCGATGATGCCCTCGACGTCTGCGCCGGACAGGTTGCCCTGGTGGGGGACCGTCTCGGGGAGGTCGTTCTCGTCGAGCGTGGTCCCCGACTTCTTCGCGAGGATGAGGAGCATCGACTTCAACTCGGGCTGATCGACCGGGTAGAACAGCGGGATGTGAACCTCGGCGCGGCCCTGGCGCTTGAGATCGACGGGCAGGTTATCCGGGCGTGCGGTCAGCAGCATCCAGATGATCTTTCCGCGATAGGCGGTGTCGCCCATCTGGGATGCGATCAACGCGAACACGCGGCCGCCGACGCCGCTGTCACCACCGGAGTCGCGATCGCCGAGCATCGCGTCCGCTTCGTCGATGATCACGACGACGGGGCCCATCGAGCGAAGCACGTTGAGCACGCGCTCGAGGTTGCCTTCCGTCTCGCCGACGTACTTGCTGCGGAAGTTCTTCAGCACGACGGCCGGGATGCCGATCGAGCCGGCCACGCAGGTCGCGAGGAAGCTCTTGCCGGTGCCGACCGGGCCGCAGAACAGATAGCCCATCGGCACGGTGTCGAGCTCGCCGCGCTTGATCAGCTCGGCATCGTCGAGGAGGCGCTTCTTCGCCGCTTCGTGACCGACGACCGTGTCGAGGCCCCACTTCGGCTCGACGAACTCGAGCAGGCCCTGCGCCTGGCGTTCGATCAGGCGCTTCTTCAGATCCTTGAAGTACACGCGGTCGAGGCGGCGATTTCCTTCGAGCGTCGACTGTACGAGGACCTCGAGATCGGTGAGGCCGATGCCGGCAGTCAGCTTGCCGAGCTCCGCGACGCTGTAGTCCGAGAACGTCGCCAGGTCCTTGCCGCTCGCTTTGATCTGCGCGTCGAGATACGCGGTGCGCTCGTCCGCGGCGGGAAGCGGCACTTCGATCGAGGCGACGTGCGGATTTCCAGCGAGGCGATCGTTGATGCTCGACAGTCGCGGGTCGATCAGCACGAACGCCATGTTCAGGCGCTTCACGTACGGGCTCGACGACCAGTTGAGCAGCGTGACGAGGTGAGTCTGCTCGTTGAGATCGAGGTTATCGCCGCTCGGCGCGACGTATCCCGCGTGGTCGATGATGATGGCGCAGCGGAGACGCTTCTCCGGATCGGCCATCACGTTCTTCTGCACGAACAGATCGATCGCGAGCAGTCCCTTCGTCGGATCGCGGGGCAGGGCGCGCAGATCGCCGAGCCACTTGTTCGCGGTCTCGACCATCTCTTGGAGGCGCTTGCTGTTCGAGCCAGCGCTGCAGCGAAGGCCGCCGGCGAGGTCGTACTTGATCACGAGGTCCCAGCGGCCGAACAGCTGTTCGGACAGGAACTCGGTCAGTCCGGTCCAGCGATCGGGTGCGGAGCGCACGACGTCGAACGTGTTGCCATGCACGATGAACATCGAGGTCGTGCCGGAGAAGTACAGCTCGGCGAGCTTGCCGGCCCACGCGGGGAAGTGCGGCGGCAGCGCGGTGGCCTTGGTAACTCCGTCCGACCCCGCGAGCGTCTTCTTATCGTCACTCATTTACGCTGGCCTTCCACGGCGCGCGGTGCGGTCAAGTCGGCGTCGAGGATCGACGGCGTGGTGTCCGCGTCGCTGACGCCCGTGATCTGTTGCAGCTCGCGGATCGTCTGCTCCGTCTGCGAGATGCCCTCGCTGATCGCGTCGATGCGATGCGACATCTCGTCGGGATCGGTGTGGCCGACGGCCATCTCGGTCACGGCCTGGATCTTGTTCTCCAGGCGATCGAGCTCGGTCGCGATGAACTCGGCGTTCTGCCGCGCCTTCTCGACGTTCTCCTTGCGCGCTTCGGCGGTGGAGATGCTGTCGTCGAGCGAGCGAATGATGCGGTCGTCCGCTTGGTTCGCTTCACCGACGGAGTCCGCGCGCTTCTTGCGGCGCACCTTGAGGTCGGCGACGGTCTTGTCGATCGCGCCTTCATCGGCCGCCTGCAAGAACCGCGAGATCGCCTGCTCGCTGAGGAGCAAGCGCAAGAACACCCACAGCAAGCGATCGAGCGCTGGCGTGCGGAGCTCCGTCGATGCGCCGCTCGCATCGCGCGTGTCGCCGCGGACCGCGTTCGCGATGCGCGACATCTCCACGCACCGCGCGCGCAGGCGCAGGAAGCGCGAGCGACGATCCTCGGTCAGCGACTTGAGGACATCGAGGATCTTGTCGCGTGCGTTGCCTTCGCTATCGACGGCGTTGCGCGTGCCGCTGATCCGTCGCGCGCCCGGACCGTCGCCGGCCTCCGAGCGCGCCTTCGCGTCGATCGCGGCTTGGAACCGCGGCAACGTCGTGAGCCCCGCGAGGTACACGACCTCGCCGGCGGCGACGAGTGGCAGCGCGATGTCTGCGTGTCCGGACACCACCGCGGCAGCGGCGGCACCGCCGAACACGAGCAGGTTCCAGCGGAACATGAACGCTTCCTTCAGATAGCGAAGCAGTCCGGCTTTCTTCTTCTCGGCCATCAGTCCCCCGCTCGCTGCGACGATTCGAGGTGATCGATCTTCTCGCGAAGTCCGAGCACGATCTCGATGAACTTGGGATCGCGCTGCGTCACGATCGACGGCCGATCCGCCGGCGGCACGCGGATATTTTCCAGCACCGTCCCCGGCGACGTCGAGAACATGAGGATGTGATCGCCGAGGAACACGGCTTCTTCGATCGAGTGCGTGATGAAGAAGATCGTCGGCGATTGCTCGCGCCACAACGCGACCAGGTTGTCCTGCATGCGCGAGCGCGTCGGCGGATCGAGCGCGCCAAACGGCTCGTCCATGAGGATGATGCGCGGCTCGAGGATCAGCGTGCGCGCGATCGCGACGCGTTGGCGCATACCGCCGGAGAGCTGGTGCGGATACTTGTCCGCGTCGCGCTTGACCGAGAGGCCGACCTTTTCGATCCAGTACCGCGCGCGTTCGTTGCGCTCGCTCTTGGACAGCTTCGGGACCGTGACGGTGCCGCCTTCGCCGCGGTGACCATCGGGCCCTTGCTGCTGCACGCTGAACACGTTCGGTGCCGGCGTCGCCGCGACTTCGAACGAGCCGTTGAACGATGCATCGCCGACGCCCTGGATCGCGACCTTCATGCCGCGCGAGAAGTCGTGCGCCTGGTGCGTCGTGAACTGCGCGACCGTCTGCTTGCGCGACACGCTCGCGATCGCGCGCGTGAGCCCGCGGCACTCGAGACCGAACGCCACGTTCTCGAGGACGCTGCGGTTATCGAACGACGTGTAGTCCTGGAACACCATCCCGCGATCGGGTCCGGGACCCTTCACGGGCTTGCCGTCGATGAGCACGCGTCCCGACGTCTGGGGGAACTGCGGCAGGAGGCCCGCGATCATGCGGATCACGGTCGACTTCCCACAGCCCGATGGACCGAGGATCGACACGAACTCGCCGCGGCCCGGGTAGTCCGGAATCTCGAACGTGACGTCTTTGATCGCGGTGAACGCGCTCGATCCTTTGCCGTACGTCTTCGTGACCTTGTCGAACTGCACGACCGGTGGCTTCGCGAGCGGCTTGCCGAGCGGCGTGACCGGCTTGACCTCGATGCGCGGCTCGGGCGCGGGTGCCTTCGGCTCGGGAATCGCGGACACCTTCACGGGCGAGTCCTCGGATTCGAGCGCGGCGAGCGCGGCAGCCTCGGCCGCCGGATCGCGCGTGGGGGGCGTGGGCGTCTTCGCGACGCCGCCGGCCGGCCCGGTGCCCGTGCCTCCCGGTGCTGCTTTGGGATCGTGGCTCATAGATCCTTCCGCCACCGGAACGCCTCGCGCTGGAGGCCGCGAAGGAGGAAGTCGAGCGTGAACGCGATAAACGTGATCACGAACAGCAGCAGATAGATCTGTTCGTAGAGGCCGAGGCGCTGGCTCGTGTTGAGCATCGTGCCGAGCCCGTGCGGCGTGTTCACGATCTCGACGAGCATGATGTAGCCGAGCGCGAGTCCGAGGAGGAATCGCAAGCTCGTGATGATGTCGGGCAACGCGAGCGGGATGAGCACCTTGCGGACGATCTGCCATCGCGACGCGCCGAGGGTCTGCGCGGTCTCGACGTACCTCTCGGGCACGATCGAGACCGCCTTGACCGTATCGCTGAACACGAACGGCACGACCGCGAGGAAGATGAACATCCACTTCTGCTTCTCGCCGTCACCGAACAAGAGCAGCGTGAGCGGGATCAGCGCGCCCATCGGGACCGATCGCAAGAAGATGACGAGTGGCTCGAGCGCACTGCCGACGCCGCGATTCGATCCCGCGAGCACACCGGCGGAGATGCCGATCAGCGCGGCGAGACCGATGCCCTTGAACACGCGGATCAGCGTGTCGATCAACGAGTCGGTGAAGTCGCGATCGAGCAGCTTGCCGATCGCGCCGAACACCTCACCCGGGCTCGGCAGCTTCGACGGCGAGACGATGCGCGCGGTCGGATCCTTGCCGTAGGTCAGGATGAACCACAGGAGGAGCACGAACGCGATCAGCCCCGCGCCGAGCGCCGCGCGCACGAGCGGCGGCGGATCCGCGCGCAGCGTCTTCCACCACGGAGGCGCGGTGGGGAGCTTGTTCGGATCGTCCTCGGGATCGAGCTCGGGCGGTTTCGGCGCGTCGGGCTTCTTGGCCTCGGCCTTCGCGTCGGTCTTGGCTGCGGGCTTCGCGTCGGTCGTCGCGGGCTTCGCGTCGGTCGTCGCGGGCTTCGCGTCGGGCTTCGCCGGGGTCTTGGCCTCCGGCTTCGCCTCGGGCTTGGCAGCGGGCTTCGCTGCCGGAAGATCGTCGGGAACGGGCGCAGGAGCCGGGGCCGGCTTCGGGGGCGCCTCGCCAGAGAGCTCGGCTTCGAGCGCGGCGAGCGCCGCGGCTTCGGCCGCAGGATCACGCGCGGGTTTTGCCGGCGCTGCGCTCTTGGCCGCACCCGCGACAACGTTGGCCTCCGGCAATGGATCGCCACCGGTCGGATCGGGGCCGACCGCTTCGCGCGTCTTCCCTTCTGGACCGTCGGGACCTCGATCGGGCGTCGAGCCCGAACCCTTGCCGGGAGGTGTGGGCACTACGGCTGGGCCTCGGCCGGGACGACCTTGACCTCGACACGCCGGTTCTTCGCGTGGTTGTCCGGGTCTTTCGGGTCGGCGGGCTTGCCCCATCCGTAGCCGGTCGCGGTGAACTGGTTCGGCGCCATCTTGAACTTGTTCACGAGCGCTTCCTTCACCGCATTCGCGCGGCGGGTCGACAGCTCTTTGACCAAGCTCTCGTCGGCGTTGCCCTTCATCGAACCGTCGGTGTGACCCTCGATCACGATGCGCGCCGCGCCGAACTGACCCGCGAGCTTCGCGATCTCTTCGATCGTGTACTCGACGTTGCCGTCGTAGAACACTTCGCCCGAGCCGGCCTTCGCCGGGACCTTCTTGTAGACCTCGTAGCTGTTCGGGAAGAAGTTGATCGTCACCGTCTTCGTGAGCACGGCGCTCTCGACGTTGACCTCGTTGCCGCTCGCGGGCGTGAACTTGAACTCGTACTCGTTCTTGCTCTCCGCGTACTTCGGCTCGCTACCGAGCTTCTTGATCACGGAGAAGTCCATGATCTTGTCGAACTCGGTCTTGTCGCTGACCGCCCGGATCGCCTTGTAGAGCAGGAACGCCGTGTTGTACGTGCGCTCGAAGTTCGTCGGGTTCGACGCGACCATGAAGAAGTCGCGGTTCTCGGCGTAGTTCGTCCAGTGCGCGTCGGCGAGCATGCCCGAGCCGGTGCCCGGCGGCAGGCCGTAGAAGTTGTCCATCAGCTTCGCGACTTCCGCCTTCTTCTGGTCGTCCTTCGACAGCTCGTCGGTCGCGTCGAGGATGCCGCGCACGAGGCCCTCGATGATCTCCGGGTTGTCACGCGCGAAGTCCGCGCGCGCGAACCACACGTCGGCGATCAGCTTGTTCGCGGTCGCCGTCGACACGAGCATCTTGTTGCCCATGCCCGTCTTCGTCAGGTTGTAGATGTCCGGCGCCCACGAGACGACGCCCGCGATGTCCTTGTTCTGGTTGAACGCAGCGGCCGCTTGGAACGCGTCCTGCGTGAACTTCATCTTCACTTCGCTCGGCTGCACGCCGCCGTTGAGCAGCACGTTCAGCAGGAAGTAGTGCGACGGCGAGTTCTGCGCGAGGACGACCGTCTTGCCGCGCAGATCCGAGACGTCCTTGATCGCCTCGCGAACGACGATGCCGTCGCCGCCGTTCGACCAGTCGATCTGCTGATAGACGCGCGGCATCGTGCGCGGGTCGCGCTTGAGGCGCTCGATGATGAGCGGCAGCATGTCGACGGTGGCCCACCCGATGTGCACCGAGCCGTTCGCGAACGAGTCGCCCATCGCGACCGGGTTGTCGATCAGCTTCAGCTTGAGCTGGAACTCGCCGCCTTTGGCGTCCTTCCAGACCTTCTTCGGTTCCGGACCGCCGTTCGCCCAGATGATCGGCGCCCACCCGGCCCACACGTTCACCGCGAACTGCACGACGCGCGGCTTGCCGAGCTTCTCGTAGTCCGAGGTTCCCGGGACCGTCGGCAGCGTGGTCGACGGCTCGAACTTGTACTCGGTGACCGTGGTCGCCGGTGCATTGGGATCCGGGTTCTCGGCGGTCGCGCCCGAACCGTTCTTCTTCACGAGGTTCGGATCGATGTAGTCGCCGCTGCCGCTACCGGCCGTTCCGCCACCGGACTTCTTCGCGTTGCAGCGATAGAACGCGATGCCGCAGAGTCCGATGACGACTGCGATCACCGCGATGAAGAATGCAGGCTTTGGTTTTCCAGCTCCGTCCGCCATCGATTACTCCGTCACCTTGGTGGGTTCTGCCTTCTGCGGAGCTTCCTCCGCAGGGCCGAGATCCTTCGCGGCCTGGACGACCGGGCTGGTCTCGGGCGCGCGCATGCCGAGCTCGACCTCGAG